>Ga0209415_10000942_pt1 | contig 55427 bp, 57 predicted proteins | sample PeaSoiSIISIP2007_FD_187696 | JGI IMG/M metagenome (GOLD analysis project Ga0209415, IMG submission 187696) | Peat soil microbial communities from Weissenstadt, Germany - SII-SIP-2007 (SPAdes) (version 2) | ecosystem: Environmental > Terrestrial > Soil > Wetlands > Peat | place: Germany... | reverse complement strand
AAGCGTGACGCTGACGTTGCCGCCGCCGAAGCCGATCGCGATACCGCCATCCGGCGCGCGCTGGCAACGCGGGAATCTGCCGTAGCCAAGGCGCAAGCCGATCAGGAGCGAGTCCTGGCCGAAACGCTTTCCTTGGCAAAACAGGCTGAGGCCCAGCGCGATCTCGAAGTCAAGAAAGCGCAATTCCTCGAGGTCACCAAGCGGCAGCAGGCGCAGGCTGACAAGGCCTACGACATTCAGACCAACATCATGCAGCAGCAAGTCGTCGCTGAGCAGGTGAAGGTGCAGCAGGTGGAAAAAGAACAGCAGGTCAAGGTGCAAGAGGCTGAGATCAACCGCCGCGAGAAAGAACTGATCGCGACCGTGCTGAAGGGGGCGGAGATCGAGCGTCAGCGCATCGAGACGCTGGCTGCGGCCGAGAAGCAGCGCCTGATCGCGGAAGCCGAGGGCCATGCTTCCTCGATTCGCGCTCAAGGCGAAGCCGAAGCCGAGATCATCTTCAAGAAAGGCGAATCGGAAGCCAAGGCGATGAACGTCAAAGCTGAGGCCTATCAGGAGTACAACCAGGCCGCGGTCATTGACAAGCTGTTTGCCAGCTTGCCGGAGATCGTGCGGGCGTTGGCGAGCCCGCTGGCTAATGTGGACAAAATCACCGTGGTCTCGACCGGCAACGGCGACGCCGCGGGCATGAACAAAATCACCGGTGACATTACAAAAATGGCGGCGCAGGTTCCGGCGCTGTTCGAGACGCTTTCGGGCATGAGCATGACCGATCTGTTCTCGAAAGTGCGCACCATCGGCGATAAATCGGTCGGCGAGAAGACGGTGAAGCCAGATGCGCTGCCGCCGCAGGCGAGTCCGACGAAGTGAATCGGCCTGTGTGGGGCCGGGTCTCTGACCCGGGCATCCCCGCAGGAACGGAATAGCGACATGAAAAGACCATCCATGCAGATTGGGCTTGGCATCGCGTTTGGAGCGGGACTCGGCGCGGCTCTATCGATCGCTCTCGGCACTGGAAGCGCGTGGCTAGCGCTAGGGATCGCCGTAGGCATTGCGATCGGTGCCGCAATGACCCGCGCGAGTTCTCACAAGACCAACGATCGAGAATTAACGACCAATGACTAACGACCAACGATTGAAGCAAAGGAGTTCACCATGGCATTACTAGAGAGAGTTTCCACACTGGTCCGGGCCAACCTGAATGACTTGATCGACAAGGCCGAGCACCCGGAAAAAATGATCAAGCAAGTCATCCTCGATATGCAGAACCAGCTTCTTCAGGTGAAGACGCAGGTGGCCATCGCCATCGCCGATCAGCACCTGCTGGAAAACAAACGCAAGGAGAACGAAGGCAAAGTAGCCGAATGGATGCGCAAGGCCGAACTGGCCGTGGATAAGAAGCAGGACGACCTGGCGCGCGTCGCTCTCGAACGCGTGGAAAGTTACCGCGAGCTGACCGAGGGCTTTGCCCAGCAGATCACCGATCAGAAAGCGCAGGTGGAGAATTTGAAGACCGCACTGCGGCAACTGGAGCAGAAACTCACCGAAGCCCAGGCCAAAGCCGATCTGCTGATTACGCAGCATCGCCGGGCGCGGGCGGTATCCAAGGCCAGCGATGCAAAGATGGCTGGAGGCAATGGCTCCAGCGCCGCCGCGTTCGACCGCATGAAGCACAAAGTGGCACGCGAGGACGCGACGGCACAGGCCAAGTCCGAGCTCGCCGCCGACAACATGGAAGACCGCCTGGCCGCGTTGGAGAAAGAAGATCGCATCGAGCAGTTGCTGGCGGAGATGAAAACCAAGCGCGGAGCATAACGGCTTGCGTGGGGACAGCCGCCTTCGGCTGTCCGGCCGAACGTAGCTCGGCAGTTTGGGGTTGGTGCTTCGTGTTCCCACGTCTCGAAAACCACGAGACGTGGGGCACCGATGAAGAAGCGTCGCACTGCCGGCATCTCGCCAGTACAAAACTTATTCCTCCCCTCAATTGGGGACACATGGGGCATTCGCATGATTAAAAAAGCACGAATCGCAACGAAGTTAATGTCCACTTTTTTGTTGGTGGCCCTATTCATGGGCATATCGGCGCAAGTCCGCGCCGAAGACAAACCTGAGCAACTCGCCCAGGAGTCCGCGGAGGCGTGGTTAGCTCTTGTGGACTCCGGCAAGTATGGAGATAGCTGGCAGGAAGCGGCGGGATTTTTTAAGAACGCCGTCACTCAGGACAAATGGGACAGCGCCATGCACAGCCGGCGTGAACCGCTGGGCAAGATGGTTTCGCGAAAGCTGAGCAGCGCGAAATACACGACCGCCCTGCCCGGCGCGCCCGACGGCGAGTACGTCGTGATTCAGTACGACAGCAGCTTCGAGCACAAACAAACGGCGGTAGAGACGGTCACTCCCATGCTCGATAAGGATGGGAAGTGGCGGGTCTCCGGGTACTTCATCAAGTGAGAGGAGCGCGGCGGACGTGATTGGAAAGGGCATACCAGCCCCCGAGTTAATATTCCCCATGGAGAAAATCTTCCATTTTGATTCGCCGCCGGAGCCTTACACGGCGGACGCCGCCGTGCTTTGCTGCTTCGATCAGCGCATTCGTCTGGCCGTGAACAAATTTCTCAAGCGCCAGGGGATTCTGCGGCCGGACATGATCGTTGTGGCTGGCGGAGCAAAAACGTTGGCCTCACCACGCAACGACTTCGAACGTGACTTCATCATCGAGCAGGTGCGCATGTCGATCCGGCTGCATCACACCACGCAACTGTTTCTCATGAGCCACTCCGACTGCGCTACCTACGGCGGCTTGGCAGCCTTTGACGGAAACCAGGCGCGGGAAGCCACTCATCACCAGGAGGAGTTGGGACGCGCCGCCGAATTGGTAAAAGTGAATTTTCCGGAGCTCATGGTGAAGTGTTTCTTTGTCACTTTTGACGGCGTGCACGCGGTGAACACGGAAGCATCGGGGTAAACGCGTTCGTGGGATCGGACACAGCCCCGAGGTTCGATGCGTTTGCTCCCACCCTTTCGCAACGAACGCGAAAGGATGGGGCACCCGGCGTCTTGCTCCCAGCCTTTTGCAACTATGCGCTGGCTTTGTCGGTCAGGGGGAGCGTTTCCTGGCCGTTCTTCGCGGTGGCCGCATCCAAATCCAGTTGCTCCTGGCCACTGAGCACGGTCACTTTTCCGCGATATGTCTTCAAGTGCCTTTGCGCGGTTTCGAATGCTTCCTGAGCCTTGTTCAGGTTCTTGCCGACGTTCTCAAACTGGTTCTGGAAGAAGTCAAAAGATTTCTGTGCCTTGGCCAGCTCCAGGCGGCTCTTCTCGAAGCGGCTGGCGACTTCATACCACTTGTGTACCAGGGCGATGGTCTGCAGCGTCATCAGTAAAGAATTCGGTGAAACCGGGAAGACATGCTGCTGGTTGAGCCAGTCGGCAAGCTCGCGATTGCGGATCACTTCCATGTAAAGGGTCTCGCTCGGCAAATACATCAAGGCGATGTCCGTGGTGCCATGTTCGGGCTGGATGTACGCCTTGATTCTTTTTGCTTCGGCCTTCATCACACGCACAAGCTCATGCCGCGCCTCTTCGATTTCTGATTCGACATTGCTTTCAAACAGCGCCAGCACCTGCTCCCGAGGAAACTTTGCGTCAATAGGCAGGCGCCGGTCGGGAAACTGAATCATGGCGTCGGGCCGTCCGCCGCCCTCCGGCATCTGGGCCTGCATCTCGAACATGTGCGCGGGAAGGAAATCGGAGAGCAGACGTTCCAGGCTGGCTTCCCCAAACTGACCGCGCAGGTGCGGCAGTTTCAGCAGATTATTTAAATCGTTAATGGAGTGTCCCAGCGCGCCAACTTCGCGCAACTGCTCTTCCGCCGCCTTCAAGTGCTGCTGCACTTTTTCAAACTGCGCGAACCCCTCCTTGATGTTCTGATCGAGCTTCTGCTGGACTTGGTCGGTGATGGCGAGCAACCTGGCATCCACGCGGTCGCGGATGGAATCCAGGCTCTGTGCGGTTTTCTGGTTCAGATGGTCGAGCTCGGTTGTGAGCTGGGAAGTGGTCAACGCCAGCGAGCTGGTCAGCCCGGTGCGAACCTCTGCCAGTCGCTCGGATTGTTCTTGCCGACCAGCCTTCATCTGCTCCTCGACGGTGGTTCGAATGGCACAGAAGCCATCGCCCAACCGGTCAGCGACCTGCTGGCGGAGATCGCCTTTCGTCTGCTCCAAGCGCTGCGCCATATCCGCAGTGGCCGCGGCAAACTGGCCGGAAAGGGCCTGCTGGAGCGCCTCCGACTGGCTTTCAAGTCGTGTCAATGCTTCAACTTGCGACGAATTGCCAAACCAGCGCTGGAACCCTGCCACGACCAGTACCAGAAGTACCAAGTTCAAGACGACGATTAGACCAAGCAGAAACGGTAGGAACGCCAATTCGCAATACCCCTTTGTGATGGTGCTCAGGCGGATTCTAGTCGGTATCGTTTAAGAAGCAAAGCAGCAAAGTAGGGCCTCCCGGGTCCTGAAGCGTGGGCAAGGCAAACATGTTTCGGGTCCCTGCAACCTGGCTGGCGGTGGTTCTGATCAGCAGTTCCACGCCAGCGAAAGGTCCCAAATCGGCGAAGGTATTGCCCGTTTCTTCTCCGCCGCAACAGCTCTCCCCCAACAATTCCTCACCCTACAATTCCGCCGATGAGCGCGCGCTGCTGGAATTAGCGAATCAGGCGCGGGCCCAATCCGGAGTTCCGCCGCTGCAATTGGACGATGGCTTGACACAGGCGGCACGCGCGCACGCCGCCACCATGGCCGCGCAACAGCAGCTTTCGCATCAATTTGCCGGTGAGCCCTCCCTCGGGCAGCGACTAGCGGCAAATTGCACACTGCACCTCGACCGCGCCGGCGAGAATGTTTCCTACGCCGGCAGCGTAGATCAAGCCCAAGAGAACTTGATGCACTCTCCCCCGCACCGCGAGAACCTGCTGAACCCTGCGTTCAATGTTGCGGGATTCGCGGTGGTCCGGAACGGAGATTCGTTCTACGTGGTCCAGGATTTCGGACACAGTTTGCCGGCGTATTCCCCACGGCAAGCGTCTGACATCGTGAGTGGAAGCGTAGCCCGCGCGCGGCGCGATGCCAATCTGTTGCAGTTGCGATGGATCGACAACGGCACGGCACCCGCAGCGGCCTGCGCCATGGCGAAGTCGGATTCGCTGAATGCCCCTGCCCAGCCAGGCCGCCACATCCTTCGCTACACCACCATGCAGCCAGAACTGTTGCCCGACGCCGCCATCATGGCGATCGAAGATCGGGCTGCTCAGGGCTTCACGGTAGCCACCTGCTACGCGCGCACGTCCACCTTCCCGAATGGTGTGTACTGGGTGGATCTGATCTTGTACTGAGAAATTCAGGAACAGTCCGATGTAAGCGCGGGCGTTGCCGCCCGCGTCAGCCCCGGCACCATCGCCCAGTGGTTCCCTTGTGCTAACCTGCAAGCCATAGCCCGTTGCCAGCACCTTATGGAAGCACTGCGGCAGATTCGCATCGGCACCGCCGGCTGGTCCTACAAGGATTGGGAAGGCATTTTCTATCCGCCTGGAATGCAACGCAAGAAACAGCACCCCTTGGAATTCTTGGCGCAATGTTTCGATCTGGTAGAGATCAACACATCGTTCTATGGACACATCAAGCCTGAACTGGCCAAGCTGTGGGTGCGGCGGGCAGGTGCAGTGAATCCGGATTTTGTGTTCACTGCCAAATTGCATCGCTCATTTACGCACTCTCCGATGGCGGTGATGGAGCCGACCTCGGCGGCCACCATCAAGCCTAATGACGAAGATGAAAGACTGGCGCGCGAGGGGCTCGATTCCTTGGCTAGCTTAGGCAAACTCGGCGCCCTGCTCATTCAGTTTCCGGTGTCCTTCAAGAATACGTCGCTGAACCGCGAATACGTGGAAACGCTGCTCCGACAGTTCATCGAGTATCCACGCGTGGTCGAAGTGCGGCATTCCAGTTGGGACAATCCGGAAACGCTCAGCTACTTTACCGAGAGGAACGTGGCGTTCTGCAACATTGATCAGCCGCAGATCGGACGCTCGCTCGAAGCCACCGAGCATGTAACCTCGCCCGTCGGCTATGTGCGCCTGCACGGGCGGAATTACGATCAGTGGTTCGAAGCAGAAAAGGGAGAAGACCGCTACAACTACCTTTACTCAGAAGCTGAGCTGGCTGGATGGAAAGATAAGATTGAGCGCATCGCTCAGAAGGCCCGGGTTACCTATGTGGTCGCTAATAATCACTTCGAGGGAAAAGCCGGAGTGAATGCCCTGCAGCTGAAACACATGCTGAGCGGACGACGCGTAAAGGCGCCGGAACCGCTGTTGAAGCGCTATCCGGAATTGAAAAGCATCGCGGATCCGTTGCCCGGAGATGACGACGGCTTGCCTCTGCTATCGATGTCATCGTAGGGATTGGAGCGACCTGCATAGGGAACACCACTCCTTCCCAATTCGGAACCACTCGGCAAAGACTTGGTCATCCGTCACAACCGCCGAACCCTGAATTCTGCAAGGATCGTGTGGGATCTGTGGTGGGTTCGGCGCGCGCAGGTGCGGGCGCACTCTATTCCGGCCGGTGAAACAGGTAGCGGCCCCGTAGCTCAGCCGGATCTTAGGTTCGCACCTTAGAGGTCGTGAGTTCGAATCTCACCGGGGCCACCCTAATGCCTGGTTTGCGAAGTCTGGTTACGAAGGTGCATTCGGACTTGACATCAAATCGAACCAGAGAGAGACTCAGGTTGTAAGGTGCGAACCTAAGCGCTCTGCTTGGGAAAGTTTCGAGGCGGCCACGAGGTCGCCTTTGTTTATTGGAAACGCGCCGGGATGCTTTTCAGTTGAACGCCCCACGGACACCCTCACAATAAAATGTCATCCTGAGCGCAGTAGCCGTTTCGCGAAGCGAAGCGGCTACGGAGTCGAAGGACCCCTGCGTTCCTTCAGGAGATTTCGAGCAATTCCGCGAGCACCGCGTCCACATAGCGCTTCAGGTTCCTTATCTCGGAGGCGTCTGCGGCCGCGTGAGTCGATGCCGATCCGCGTCGATACGTCGACCTGGCGAGTGCCGCAATGCTCTCGTCTACAGTATCTAGAGACGCTTCCGCAACTGCAACGGAGGCACTGTTGCTCTTCCGCGCACGGAGAATGAATCGGACCTTCTGTTTCTGAGTGGGTAGTGTCTGCCCCTGTTCCGGCTGAAAACCCGGTGAGGCGAGGACCTTGTCGTCGGGGGCGAGGTGGTCGATTGCTTCTCGCAGAACTTCGCGGATTTCTGCAGCGGTTCCGCGCCAAGACACACGCTTACCTTGCGCAAGATCCAACAGCACCTGCTCATAGGACGCTGCTGCCAGCGGAAGCATCTTCCCAAGCGTGCCGAGGATCGCTCGCTCTGTTTGCGAGAGGATTAGGAGCCGATTCCCGCGCGCTTTCATGATATCCACGGTTGCTTCGAGCAGGTAGGGTTGCAGCTCTGCGATTTGGCCTAGGTAGGGCTCCTTCTCCCGCGGCGCGGTTCCGAGCTGAAGGAGGGTCTGAAGAACGAAATCTATCTCTTCGACAAGGCCAGCGCGATTCTGCACCGCTGACAATTCGAACCTCACCGATTCGAAGTATGTCCGCGCGATGGCGCTGGCGGTTGGCTGGACGACGACCGGTTGAACTGCCTTGGTGCGAACCCTTGTGACCGCGGCCGCGAGTCTCGCGATATCCTCGGACATCTGATCCAACGCTGTAAGAGCATCAGTCATCGCCTAGCCGGAAGCGTTCACGTTCTACCTCCGGCCAGATTTTCGCTTTGCCGTTGATCGCTTTCGCGCTGGGGCTGGTCCTACCTGGCTGCGAGGCAACCCATGGACCACTAGGTTGTACCCGACTGGATTTAGTTGATAGAGGCCGTTCCCTGCCGCGTCGAAATAGCCCGCCGCCGCTGCATTTGGCAGCGTTTGCGGGATTTTCTTCGGAAGCTTGAATCCTGCCTGCTTAAAGTACTTCTCCAGGTCGGAGGCATTGATAGAAGCCTTCCTTTCGTTCTCGGGCGCAATTTCGGAGAGATAGTACGCTACTAAGGCGGCCATCTGGTTCGAGGACTCAGGCTGCTTCTCCTCCTTAAGATCACGGACACTCGTCAGGACTCTCGACTGCCGAAACTCGGGCATGACATTTGCACCCGGGCTAACACCGGCCGGTGGCGAGGCGGGACTTACTCTGCTTCGCCCGATGCTCAACCTCCCCAGGACGTAATCCAGCACGCGCTGAATGGATTCCCCATCCAGCCCATCGAGCGCACTGAGAATTGCTCCGATTGCCTCCAGTTCTCGATCCGCTTTACCTGTTTTGGCCTTAGTATTCATTGAGATACCGTATCACGTCGTCGCGCCCGTTGAAAAACGTGTAACGGGTGCTGCACCTTTACCGCGTGCCCCACGTGTCGTGTTTTTCAGGATAGGGATTTTGCCACTCAGCCTCTCTATTTGACTGGGCCGCAGGGTGAGGCCGCCAGTCGCTGCTCCAAAGCCTGTTTGATTCCGAGTAGCTGAGCCTGAGAAGGAGGTGGCGCGGCAGCCAGCGTCTGGTCCATAATCCTGAATGCGGTAGTTCGGGAATTGTTGCCTTCGGCAATATCCCCCGCGTTACATTCACACAGGGCACGATTGAAGTGGACCTGTGACAAAAAAAACTGACTGCGAGAATCCTTGAGGGACCCCATCACTTGAATCGCCTCGCTAAAACTCTTTTCCGCGGCCTCTCGCTTGCCGGCCGCACACTCTACGGCGGCGTCCCTTGCCTCCGCCTCCGCCTTTTCGCTTGGCGCCTCGGTTAGGCCCAGGGCGTTCTCGTAGTGGAGAGACGCCTTATCGTTTCGGTCGGCGCTCTGGGAAGCGTCCCCGAGGGCAATCTCATCGCGGAACGATGTTAAGCCCTTTTGTTTGCTGGTGACCTTGTCCGCCGCATCTACCAGGTCGTTTAGCCTGCCAGCGAGCACTGAAAGCACTTCTGGGGAGGGATTTCCGGTCTGCTGTGCCTTAAAGAATTCCTGTTGCAAGGACATGATCGATGCCAAGGTGTTCTCTAGCCAGAGATGCCGCGCTTCCCGGGCGTCGGCCGGCTTCGTCACGGCACTGTCGTATATCGTAAACGCGCTTATTACAAGACCCAAGACAAGCGAGGCGACGCCGGCGTACTCCTTAATGTTGTCCATCGGAGTTTTGGGCCTCTCAACCTTTTGCCTGAGGTCAGAAATCTGTTCCTTCATGCCGGAGAGCTGTACTCGCACGTCGGAAGTGGCACTGGTTAAAGTCGATATCGAGGCCTCAATCTCATGGCTATTCATGAGTCCAACCTTTCTCTAACTTGCACAGTCTCCCTTCAAGTCCAACGAGGATGCGAGATAATCGCGCCATCCTGTCGCAGTGATTCTTGATCTGCGTTCGCCGAGCACCAGCGGACATCCTTCGAACGCAGATCAGCTTTTCCAGGGGAAACTGCAGGAGCCGACTATAGGAACGAGAAAACCATACTCCGGGGGCTGGGGAGAGTCAAATCAGAAATAAGAAGTCAAAAGGCGGGCGTAAAATCAAAAGGAGACTACCGCGCAGCTACTTCCTCTTTCGCGGCGTAGTGGGAGCCGACGTACTCATCCAGGATCTTGATGAACTCGGCGACGATGTGGTCGCCCTTCAGCGTAGTAAACAGGCGGCCATCTACGTAGACCGGGGCCTTCGGCTCTTCGAACGTCCCAGGCAGCGAGATGCCAAGGCTAGCATGCTTCGACTCGCCGGGGCCGTTCACCACGCAGCCCATGACTGCGACTTTCATTTCTTCGACGCCGGTGTAGCGATCCTTCCACGCCGGCATCTGCTCGCGTAGGTAGGACTGAATCTGCTCCGCCATTTCCTGGAAGAAGGTGCTGGTGGTGCGGCCGCATCCGGGGCAAGCGGTGACCTGCGGGGTAAAGCTGCGGATGCCGAGCGATTGCAGAATCTGCTGCGCCACGCGGACTTCTTCGGTGCGATCGCCGCCGGGCGCGGGCGTGAGCGAAACGCGAATGGTGTCGCCAATGCCTTCCTGCAGAAGCACTCCCAGCGCGGCACTCGAGGCCACGACGCCCTTAGCCCCCATACCGGCTTCCGTCAATCCCAGGTGCAGCGGATAGTTGCAACGCGCGGCCAGTGCGCGGTATACGTCGATCAAATCCTGCACGCCGCTGACTTTGGCGCTCAGGATGATCTGGTCAGCCCGCAAGCCGTATTTTTCAGCCAGCCCGGCCGAATTCAACGCGCTCACCACCATCGCTTCCATGGTGACTTCGCGGGCGTCTTTCGGCTCGGAAAGCCGCGAGTTTTCATCCATCATGCGGGTGAGCAGCGCCTGGTCGAGCGATCCCCAGTTCACGCCGATGCGCACCGGCTTCTGGTTCTCGACTGCAACTTCGATCATGGTGCGGAAATTATTGTCGTCCTTGCGGCCGATACCGACGTTGCCGGGATTGATCCGGTATTTGGCCAGCGCCCGGGCGCATTCTGGATATTTCTTCAGCAGGATGTGGCCGTTGTAATGGAAGTCTCCGATGATAGGGACGTGCACGCCCTGGTTATCGAGTTGCTCGACGATGGGCGCAAGCGCGGCTGCGGCCTCCTCGTTGTTAACCGTGACGCGAACCAATTCCGATCCTGCCCGCGCCAGCGCCGCCACCTGCTGAACAGTCGAAGCGATGTCGGCGGTATCGGTGTTGGTCATGGATTGCACCACAACCGGTGCATCCGAGCCAACGCGAATGCCTGCAATCGAGCAAGTTACGGTTTTTCTGCGATGAATTTCAGCCATGTGGAACTACCAGTCTAGCATGCGGTGCGCGGGTCGACGAATGCTTGCCGCGTCACTCGTCCGACCCGGAAAAGGAGCGCAGGGTAGCCAAGATATCTGCGGCCAACCGGCCGCTCTTCGCCAAAAGCTCAAGCTTCCGGTAAATGTCCTGGGTGGCCCGGGGTGAGTGTTTGCCGATACCCGCCACGGCGATGACCTTCAAGTCCTTGTACAGCCTGAAAATCACGCGGTACTTGCCGGAGTGAAAGCTGCGCCATCCTGCCAGCGGGTCGCGCAATTGTTCCGAGCAGCCCTCCGGATCCTTGGCCAGCTTGAGCTTGAGCTCCCGAGCAAGAGTATTTCGAACGTTCTTGGGAACCGCCCTTGCGTCTCGGAGACCATCGTCGGTGAACTGGATCTGATACGCCAACTACTCTTCTCCAAACGCCTCGGTAAAGGAATGCAGCCTTCCCAACCGCGCATTGCCGTCGATGGTCTCTGCAGCGCGCAGTAGCTGCGCGAACATTTTCGGATCAGCCGTGATTTCCAGCGTCTCCACCGCCGCCCGGAGCTTCTTGAGCAGATTGTCGAAGTAGCGCTTATCCACGACGTACTTCTCTTCCTCCTCGTCCCAGCCGGTTACCTCAATAATCCGCCGTCCCCTGGCTTGGCGGAAGAGTTTGCTCTGGTTTTGCCGCAGTTGAGACCGGTTCACCCTGATTCTGTCCGGACCAGCCAGCCTAAGTGTCTTCATAGCACACTCCTCCGTTACATGTACGAATCATGGGTACATAACGTACATATTAAGTGTACCACACTCAGAAGCGAAGATAACCCGATTCCCGGAGCATGCTTATGGGATGGAACATCTCGGCTGGGCGATTAGAAAGTCCTGCGACGGCGTCGTCGCAGGACGTTTTCTTACGGCAGCCTTCCCGACAACCCCGGCAGCGTCTTCGCGATGTCGCTGTAGATCACCATCACGGCGAACAGCACCAGGAACACGAATGCGGCCTGGTAAATTCGCTCCTTGATGCGCAGGCTGATGTCTCGCCGCATCAGGCCTTCGACGAACAGCAACAGGATCACGCCACCATCCATGATGGGGATCGGCAACAGGTTGATGATGCCGAGGTTCAGGCTGATCGCAGCGGTAAGCGCCAGCAGCGGGGTCCAGCCTTTTTGACTCGCGGCTTCTCCAGCATCCTGGGCAATGCCAATGGGGCCTGATATCGTGCGTATCGAAACTTTTCGCTGAACCAACTTTTGCACCAGTTGGAGGATCAGCACCGAACCCTTCTTGTTTTCCTCGAGCGAGCGATCGAAGGCCTGAACAAACGGCAAGCTGCCCACTTTCATTTCCGGCGTGTTCAGGAAACCGATGCGATATCGTTTTTCATCCCCATTCTCGGTCTTCGCCAGCACCGGTTGAACTCGAAAGTTGAGTTGCTGGCCGTCGCGCAGGATAGTCAGCTCGATCGGCTTGTCCTTGGTCTCCTGCAAACTCTCGATCATGGCATCGATCGAGGGCAGCGGTTTGCCGTCCATCGCCAGAACTTTGTCGCCCTCTTTAATTCCGGCCTTGGCCGCCGGCATGTCCGGTTCCATGTCCCCAACGATGACGGACTCGTTGGCATACCACCCCGCCGATCCAACCTGCGATACGGTCACTGCTTTGGGAATAATCTCTCTCTCAAACTTCTGGTCTCCCCGCTGCACCATGACATTCAAAGGCTGATTCGGATTCAGCATCACCTTGAAATAGACCTGCTCCCAGGTGGGGTTATCAATGCCATCAATGCGAAGGATCCGGTCTCCCGGCTGCAACCCCACTTTGGCGGCAGCGGAATCATGCCGCACCCCCGCGAGCACCGCGGGCTTATCCAGGAATATCGGGTATTCGTAATGCACCATGTACACGACGGTCAGCAGTCCAACCGCGAGCAGAATGTTCATAGCGGGGCCGGCGATGGCAATCAGGAAGCGGTGCCAGCGCGGGTGCGACAGGAATTCTGCAGGATCGCCGGTGCGCTCCTCCATGGGGTTGTCGCCGCTCATTTTCACGTAGCCACCCAGCGGAATTGCACTGATACGGTAGTCGGTGTCGCCGCGGCGGACACCAAGTAACCGTTTGCCAAAGCCGATCGAAAACACCTCGACCCGTACTCCCAGCCATTTGGCAGCCATGTAGTGGCCCAATTCGTGGATCAGGATCATAAATCCCAGGACCACGGCGACCGCAATCAATGCTGTAAAGAATCCAGACATATACTTTGTGTTATTCCCCTCGTAAGGTGGAGGACGCTGGCCGGGACGCCGCAGAACAGCCCAATTGTTCGACCTTCTCGTGGGCCACGCGGCGCGCTTCAGCGTCCGCTTCCAGCACCTTCTTAATAGATTCCAACTTTCCGGTTTTCGTTTCCGCCAATGTTGACTTAATTATGTCAGGTATTTCATCGAAACGGATACACCCGTCCAAAAATGCGGCGACCGCGACTTCATCGGCGGCATTAAGTGCAACAGTTTTCGCACCACCGGCCTCGGCCGCTTCATAGGCAAGCCGCAGGCAAGGGAATTTTTCCACATCTGGCGGGCAGAATTCGAGATGTCGTAAGTCCATGACCGGGAAGCGCATATCCGAAGAAACCCGCTCCGGATAGGTCAACGCATACAGAATCGGCAGCCGCATGTCGGTCACTGAGAACTGAGCAAGTATGCTGCCATCTACAAATTCCACCATCGAGTGGATGGTCGACTGGCGATGCACCATGACCTGAACCTTGTCGGGCGGTAAGCCAAATAAGCGGCACGCCTCGATCACCTCGAAGCCCTTGTTCATCAAAGTGGCGGAATCGATCGTAATGCGGCGTCCCATTTTCCAGGTGGGATGATTCAAAGCTTGCTCGACTGTGATGGAAGCAAATTGTGACTTCGGAGTCTCCAAAAACGGCCCGCCGGAAGCGGTCAGCCAGATACGCTCCACTTCCTCCATTTGCCCGCCGCGCAGGCACTGGTGCACCGCATTGTGTTCGCTGTCGATGGGCAAGAGCGGCTTGCCCTGGCGGCGCGCTTCGGCCGTGATCAATTCGCCCGCCGCGACCAGACATTCTTTGTTCGCAAGTCCAACCGTTTTGCCCGCGTGTACGGCTTCGTAAGTGGCTTCCAAACCGGCTACGCCTACGATTGCGCTGACTACGAAATCGACTTCCGGATGAGTGGCCACGCGGACCGTCCCAGCCGCGCTGTGAACCACTTCAACTCCCGCCACACCCGCCGCTTTGAGCCGACTTCGCAATATATCCGCGTCGGCTTTCGCTGCCACCGAAATGAGCCGGGGCTTCCACCGCTGCGCCTGCTCGAATGCGGTGTCCAAATTGCGGCCCGCAGCCAAAGCAGTGATTTGGAATCGTTCGGGGTAGGATTCAACCACACTCAGCGTGCTGCGGCCAATCGAGCCGGTCGAACCTAGGATGGCAATACGCTTGATCACTTGGCGCTCGCCAGACTTGCTGCGTACTGATCAATCCAACGGCGTTGTTCCAGTGTTTCCGGAATTGCCAGACTCCGCACCGCGCTCACGTGTTCGACGGCTGCAGACGGGTCCCATCCCTTCGTGACGAGCAAACAGGCCGCAACCAATCCGCTACGGCCAATGCCCTGTCGGCAATGGATTAGAACGTTCTTGCCTGAGGACAGATCAGCATTGATTTTCTCCAACGCACTTGCCAGTGCGGCCTGCGAGCTTGGAACCTGGCGGTCGTCGATAGGGAACGAGATGAAATCCATAGCTTGTGCTTTCACCAGTCCGGCTTCTCTCTTGAGATCGAGAGTTTGTTCCTCATCGCGCGTCAGCAGTGAAACCACGGTGTTAACCCCTGCGCGATGCCAGCCCGCTAGTTCATCTTCGAGCCAGTCACCTCCCCGAGGACGAGCGGACATCGCCAGCTTTCCGGGCCACGGGCCATCGACCCAATGAAGTTCCGTCCACATCGCTTAGAGGACCTCTTTCAAGACGATCTCGCGCGGAAGTGCATCGACATTCACTCCTCGCTTGCGAAGAAGCTGAATTCGATGATGTCCATCGATTATAGTTCCGTCCGCCCGAGTTTTCAGACAATCCTGCTGGCCGGGTGTCAGGGATTGCACCAAGGCGTCTGCCGATCCAACTGCGCAAGCTTGGAAGGGATGAGGGAGTCCTCCGAATGAAGAGCTTTCAGGGCTGGAAGGGGTTGCTCGTTTGGCATGTTCCTCAAATCGCCCCTACTGCATCACCCGCCAAGCCGCATAGTACCACAGCACCGGAGCCGCAAAGAGCAGGGCATCGATGCGATCCAGCATGCCTCCGTGGCCCGGCAGAATCGTCCCCGAATCTTTTACCCCGGCTCCACGCTTGATCAGTGACTCCACCAGATCGCCCAACTGCGCTGCAATGTTGATGGCGGCAGAAAGCAGCAGGGTCGGCCACAAGGGCGGTTTCTGCAGAGCGAAGAATCCGTCCCGCCTCTGGATTAGATGCGCATTCAGCAGTGCTGTGCTGATGGGGAGCGCATAGTTGTACAGCAACATTCCCACCACCAGACTCGCTAGCAGGGATGCCAGCGCTCCCTCCCAGGTTTTCCTCGGGCTGATGCGCGGTGACATCAGGTGGCGGCCGAGGGAGCGTCCCACGAAATAAGCGAAGACATCTCCTGCCCACACCAGCAATAACAGATACAGCAGCAGGAACGCCCCCGACCATTGCTGGCGGAGTTGCACTAGAAATCCCAGCGGCAGAGCCACATAGACGAAAGCAAAGGTCGAAACCAGCGCCGCGGGAAGCGCTCCGCTCAGGTTGAGCCGCCGCATGGCGACGGTGAGAAAGAAAAACGGAGCCACCGCCGCGGCAAATCCTGCGCTGTAGATGAAGATGGCCGTCGAGAGTAGAGGCTTTCCATTCCCCGGATTTACCGCCAGCAAGACAAAGAACAGCCCAACAAAAATGTACGTAGGCCAGTGAAACGGACGGATGCCATAGGCCTCAGCCAGCTTGAGCAATTCCTCCACGGTGAGCAACGCCACCAACGCCGCCACCAGCGCCAGCACCGCTACCGGTGCACGCAACACCAGCACCAGAACAATCGGAATCAGCACCACTGCTGTGAGCACTCGTTTGAGCAGGTGCAAGAGCCTCAGCTCCTGACCGTCTTCGGGAGGTGTGGCGCGGACACTCCTGCCCGCGGAGGTTGCCTGTGATCGTGTGGAGACGCGTGCTGATGAGAATCATCCCCAGCCAGCCCGCCGTAACGCCGCTCGCGCTTCTGGTATTCGGCGATCCCTTCCAGCAGATGTACACCGCGGAACTCGGGCCACAGAGTTGGGGTTACGTAGATTTCCGCGTAGGCCAGTTGCCACAGGAGAAAGTTGCTCAGGCGCATCTCGCCGCTGGTGCGAATCACCAGATCGGGATCGGGCAGATGCCGGGTATAAAGATGCCGGGATACCGCGTCTTCATCAATCTTCAGATGTTCCAGGCCGCCGTTGCGCGCCGCTGCCTCCAGCATGGAGCAGAACGCGTCCACCAGCTCGGTTCGTGCGCTATAGTTCAGTGCCAGCGTCAGCACCACGCCGGTGTTGTCGGCGGTTGCCTCGCGAGCCCATTTCATTTTTTCCTGCACGGAGGGAGGCAGCTCGTGCAGCCGTCCGATGTACTGCAGTTGGATATTGTTCTTGTTCAGCGTGGGTACTTCCGCCTTCAGATAGCGGCAGAGCAGGCCCATCAGAAAATCCACTTCGCTCTTCGGACGCTTTTTCCAGTTCTCCTCGGAGAAAGCGTAGAGCGTGAGCGCGGGAATGCCGATGCGGGCGGCGGTTTCCACGGTGGAGCGCACGGACGTGACTCCGGCGCGATGTCCGGCGATGCGCGGCAAGTGGCGGCGGCGCGCCCAGCGCCCGTTGCCGTCCATGATGATCGCGATGTGTTTTGGGAGCCGGTCTGGATCGAGCCGCTGAAAAATTTCCGCTTCTTTGCGGTCCAGCCCGGCGGGAATCGTTGCCTGCAAGCTAACCTCTGCTGTTTCTTGAAGCTACCACAGGACGGGGGTGGTTGCAATGACACCGAAGTGGCGTGCGGGGCGGGGTGGTGTGGCGTGCACATCCCTGTCCGCGAAATGGCTTGGATCGGCATTCCACACGTGGGGACAGCCGCCCTCGGCTGTCCAAGGAGCACGGCTCCTCAGGACGGTGTAGCACGGGCGCCCCGCCACGAGGGAGCAACCGCCCTGAATTCCCATTTCCCATTCGAGTTTGTCATCTTGAGCGCAGCCGGATGATTCGCTTGCGAATCGTCCGGCGAAGTCGAAAGACCCCGAGCTGCTCGCAGCACGACTGTCGCCGCAAGGCATTCTCCCCTGGGACACCAAATTCGCGCTCCCAAAGCCCGCAAAGCCACCGAACGACAATTCCCATGGGCGCTCAGATGGAAGATGAAGGACCGTTCTAACCCAAGAACTTGTCATTCCGAGGAGCGACGCGACTAGGAATCTGCAATTTTCTTGGGGCCGCCACTGCAGATTCCTCGCTAGTGCTCGGGATGACAACAAATAGAGGAATAAGTTTCAAACAGTAGATTCCTCGCCGCGCCAGGCGCGGCTGGCTCGGAATGACAACGGGTGAAGTATTTTTGTCGACGCGGCCCAGATTTCCACGAACCCGTCAAGTCCACTTTCGTAGCTAGCGGCAAAGCCGCTTCAAACTCCACCGCCTCGACGTAACTCCTTCCAAATCATCTAGTTCCCATTTTGGGAATGTTCCACGTGGAACACTCGCCGCAATTCTGGAATTTTCTTCCACAGACCAGATTTCCCGACGCGTCAGCCTCGCGCTTCTTCCGGCACAACTTTCAACTCCAGCTTTTCGGTATGCCGCAACACGGTCAGCGAATTGCTCATGCCGACGCGCGCATCGGTCAGCAGACGATGCAGATCATCCACGCCAGCCACCGGCTTGCCATCCAGAGCAACAATCACATCGCCTTCGCGTAATCCCGCGCGCTGTGCCGGGCTGCCATTCTCAACGGATATCACGACTACGCCGCTCTCCTGCGGCAGGTCATAGAAGCGCACCAGCCGGCGATGCAGCGGCGACGTCTGGGCCTCAACGCCGATGAAGCTGCGCCGGATTCTGCCATCGCGCAGCAGGCGTCCCGCCACAAATTTCGCGGTATTAATGCCGATGGCAAAACACAGGCCCTGCGCTCCCATGATTGTCGCAGTGTTCACGCCAACCACCTGCCCGTCAGAAGTAACCAGCGGCCCGCCGGAATTGCCGGGGTTGAGTGAAGCATCAGTTTGAATGACGTCATCAATCAACCGCCCGGAGTAGGAACGCAGAGAGCGTCCCAAAGCGCTGACCACGCCGGCCGTGACTGTGTACTGGAAGCCGTAGGGATTGCCAATGGCGATGGCTAGCTGTCCCACGCGGAGCCGCTGCGAATCTCCCAGGGGAGCCGTCGCTAAGTTGGGCGCGTCGACACGAATGACAGCCAAGTCGGTTGCCGGATCATCACCGATGGTATGGGCAGGGAAGCGCTGGCCATCCGCCAGAGAAACCGTGATTCGAGCGGCATTATGCACCACGTGGCTGTTGGTCAGAATCAGACCATCGGGAGTGAAGACGAATCCTGATCCGCCGCCCTGGCGCTCGCGAGGTTCGCCGGAACGGCTTCTGCCCGCCTGCGCGACATCAATCTTCACTACCGACGGGCTGATTTTTTCCGCAGCACCGACCACGGCCTGTGAGTAAGCGTCCAGCAGGGCCGAATCGCTCAGCGTCCTCGCTCTCGAAGCTTGAACCATGGGTTCGGAATAATCGCCAAGGATACGAAAAACATTTTCTTCCTGAGTCATAGCTGCTAAAGATGAGACCTGGTCGGCTCTGGATTCAAGCAGGGTGGATGCAGCTTGGCAAACAGCATCCAGTAATTTTCCAAAATAACGCCTGGCAATTGCGCAATCCCGCGCTTTTGACTAATCTACTTGCACTAACTAGGGGCACTATTCGTAAGCGGCATTTCCTGTTCCCACAATTTTCTAAGGAGGGTTACCCACATGCGTTACCGGGTCTGCATTCTGCTCACCCTATGGTTGTGCGCGCCCGCGATGGCACAAGACCATTCCGCTCACAGCCAGTCCAAACCCGCGACGCGGATGCCGGGTCTGGGCAATCTGCACCATCCCGTCTCCACCAGCAATCCCGAAGCACAAGAGTTCTTTGATCAGGGACTGCGCCTGATCTATGCCTTCAATCACGATGAGGCAGCCCGCTCGTTTCAGCGAGCCGCCGAACTGGATGTTAAGCTCGCGATGGCCTACTGGGGCATAGCCGAAGCCGTCGGACCGAACTACAACGATCCCGCCAGTGACGACCGATTCAAGCAGGCGCACGAAGCCATCCAGAAGGCGGTTGATCTTTCCGCGCAGGCCCCGGTCAACGAACAGGCATATATCCAGGCGATGGCCAAGCGCTTTCCCGCAGATCCGAAGGCCGATCGCAAGAAGGCGGCTGAGGATTATCACGATGCCATGCGCGAAGTCATGAAGAAATATCCTGATGATCTGGACGCCGCCACGCTGTTTGCCGAGTCGGGCATGAACCTGCACTCCTGGGCTTTGTGGCATGTGGACGGCACCCCGGAGGTGGGTACGGAGGAGATCGTGGCAACTCTGGAATCCGTGATCCGCCGCGATCCCGACCACCTGGGTGCGGTTCATTACTACATCCATGCCACGGAGGCTTCCCCGTATCCGGAGCGAGCGCTGGCCGGCGCTAACCGACTCGCGTCCTTGGCGCCTGGGGCCGGACACATCGTGCACATGCCGGCCCACGTTTACATCCGCACCGGGGATTACGAAGCGGCAGTGAAGACCAACGAAGAGGCCGCGGCCGTGGATCGCGCCTACATCAAGGCGAGTGGGGCGCAGGGCATTTACCCGATGATGTATTACAGCCATAACCTGCACTTCATCGCGATGTGCTCCGCCATGAACGGCAATTACGCGGAAGCCAAGAAGAATGCCGACATGCTGGCCGAGCATGTCGGTCCCGCGGTGAAAATGATGCCGCCGCTCGAAGGTTTTATGACGATTCCTATGGCAGTCGGACTTCGATTTCATAAGTGGAATGAGATTCTCGCCATGGCGCAACCTGATCCGGCGATGAAAACCACGACTGGGTTCTGGCATTTCGCGCGCGGCATGGCGTTGGCGGGAACTGGGAAAATCAGCGGCGCCGAGGCGGAGTACAAGATCGTGGCTGACGCTGAGGCAGCCACGCCTCCCGATGTGATTTTCGCCATGCCGATCAATAACAAGGCAAAGGACATCTTGAAGATTGCCGAGGATGTTCTGGGCGCCAAGATTGCCATGGCAAGAAAAGATAACGTTCAGGCAATCTCCTTGCTGACCGCAGCGGTCGCGATTCAGGACACACTAAAGTACGGCGAACCGCCCGACTGGTTCTTCCCAGTCCGCGAATCACTGGGCGGGGCTCTTCTCATGAATGGCAATGCCGTGGGTGCGGAGAAAGTTTTCCGTGCAGACCTCGACCGCAATCCTCGCAATCCGCGTTCTCTATTCGGATTGCAGCAGACGCTCAAGGCGCAAGGCAGGAACTATGATGCGGGGTTCGTGGAAGATCAATTCCGCGCGCAGTGGAAGGGAGGGGCGTCGGAATTGAAAGTAGAAGATCTGGTCTAGGAATCTGTTGAAGAATCCAAATCCTTGTCATTCCGAGGAGCGAAGGCGACGTGGAATCTGCAGTTTTGCTTGCCCTGTGAAGAACTACAGATCCCTCGCTGCGCTCGGGATGACAAAGAGATGGGATGTTTTAAGACGCTGGTGGGTTCGCGTTAAGGTCAAGTCAAGGCTGGCAGAGAGCCAGCCTTTTTTTCGGTGACAATTACGTTGCCAGGACGTTGTCACCCACTCGAAAGCTAGGGCTTTTTCTTGCTGGGGTCGTCGCTGGGGTTAACGTAGTTGAATTTGAGCGGCGCCATACCGTGAATCTGCACGACCGTTTCCCCGCTGCTCATCGCGTAATGGTGCATACTCGGGTCGAGATAAGCAAAGCTGGTGGCAGCAAAGCTCATCATTTTGGTTTCGTCGAATTTGTCACCCATGCCCACTTTCAGGGTTCCCGAAATAACCGTTACGTTCTCGCGCTTGGGGTGCCAATGCGGAGCGATTTTGTACCCGTCGGGCATCTTCAAACGTACGGTGTAATCGCCGGTAGCTCCCATCGGATTCCCTTCCAGAACAGCCAGCGTGGCGCCGGCTGGTACGAACGCAGGCGCTGGGCCGTATTGGATTTCGTCGGGGGTGAAGGCATTCTTGTGACTCGCAGAAGCCGCCTTGGAAGCGGATTTGGCAGTCGCATGCTTGGGGGTGGTCTGGGCAGTATCCTGGGCTACAGCTATGCCGCAAAGCATGACAATCACGGCCAACAGAAGTTTTTTCATGTGTCTCTCCTTTTGGGGCTGACGATTGAAAAGCCTGTGACCAACAATTCTGTTCAGGAATTCCGAGCAGGCGGTATTGTACACCGAGCCGCGATTGCGCTGGCCGTTGCTAGCGCCTGGCTGGTGGTTGAAGACGTCCTTCGAATCTTGCAACCGCCGTGCCATTTCCTAAAGTGTCATCGTTTAGGCCTCAGACGGGTGGCGGCGCTGGGCAGCATGCAGGCGTTGGTTGCATCTCTCAGCGCCCCATTCAGCGCGGCACCCAAAGTAGCCAGTTCCGGCGCAGTCATGACCTTCTGCATTCCCTCGAAGAGCTGGCGTTCTTCTTTGCGGATGTGACGAGCGAGTTTCTCTACGAATTCCTCCAGGCTCGCCATTTCAAGACTACGGGCGGCCGCGCGTGCAAAGAAATCCCGCAGAACGGTGTGCTCGGAACAAAGTTCATCGACCAAATCTTGCATCTGGGGAAAGCGCGCTGCGAAGGGAAATAGCTCCTTCTCTTCCGCGGCAAAATGGATCCTGATCTCCTGCTCGAATAGTTGTTGAATCTCTGCCTGCCAGACTTCGGGATCGACCTCTCCCGCCTGAAGGGCGCGATCCAGGCGTACACAAAGCGCCAGCACGTGCTGGTGCTGGTGGGAAAGCGGGATGAGGTTCTTGTCGCGCAGCATAGGGCTATTATGCGGCTAGAAAGGCAGCTCGGCGGAAAAATCTCAATCCGCGCTTGCGGTCTTGATCTCATCGCTCGCGGCTGGGCGTAGTGTGAGCCAGTCGGTGCGCACTCGTTCCCATTCCTGAATCAGCATTCCGTAGGACTCGAAAAACCCGCGGATGCGAAGCCGATCCCAGCCCACAATGTCCTCCAGAATCGGCGCCAATACGGCCAGCGCATTGCCGCTGAGGATGGTTCTCCTGGCAACCTGAGAAACATGTTTGGCCTCGGAAACGGCGATGGTAAAGCCGTCGCGAACGTTCACATGCAGCATGACATGGATATCGGAGCTACCGTCGCCCACGTAGATGATGTGGTCCGGGCCGATTTGCTGCTCGGTCTGCAACTGGTCGAGCACCGCAACTTTGCCGTATCCCGCGGTGGCGCGAGCAATGGATTCGATCTGCCCAGAGTCGGTATAGCGAAACTCCGTTCCATAGATGTGATCCTTTGGGACGATTCCTTCCAGCGCAGACTGGATCACTTCGACCGGCGCTGCGGAGAGAACATAGAAATCGAACTGATAGCCGCCAATGCCGGCATTGAGAATTTCGTAGAGGAGGGCAATGTTTTCCTTCAAGCGAATCCGCTTGCCGACCTCATACAGGTGTTCTCTTCGGACCCGAGTTTGAAATTCAGGATCATGCAGCAACAGATACGCGAGTTCCGCTCCTTGCTGCACCAGGTTCAGCTTCGCCATGCCGTTGGCCTTGCGCTCGAACTCGGCCGTCGGAATTCCAACCAGTTCGCTGAGCACGTATCCGGAGTCGTTGAAAGTCAGCGTCTGATCGAAATCACTGGCGAACAAGTAGTGTTTCAGAGGCTTTTCGGTCATAACTAAGTTAGATTCGGGGGGAGCGGGAAAGAAGATTAAAATCCGGTGAACTGTGCAAGGTATTCAGGGGCAGGTCTAAAGCTGAGTCGCCCGCCTTTACTAAATCCTTTGCACCGTTGAGAATGGTGAGTTCGCCCGCCGCGCTTCGTTGTCTCAATCAGGAGCGCGCCGTCAGCGCAGGTTCGCGGGCCACAGGAGCAGGAGTCACTATGGGAACGTCTGGAGAACTGATTCGCCTGATCAACTATGTGGACGATATTGTGACGACTTTGCGGCGCATCAGCGCCTTCGTCCCCGCCATGGAAGCCGAGGAACGCAAGCGGCTGGCGGAGAGCCTCCGTGCCGCCGGTTCCAACCTCAACGGCGTGCTGGCGCAGTTGGAAAAAGGTGCACAGTAGTGGCGCAGGTCAAGACCCTTGCGGTGATCGGCGCCGGAACCATGGGACGCGGCATCGCCCACGTGGCCGCGCTCGGCGGCTACCGCACCATCCTGGAAGATTTGCTGCCCAACGCTCTACGCAAGGCGGAGAGTGAAATCCGCGGCAATCTGGACAAAGCGGTGGAACTCGGAAGGGTATCCACGGCCGAAGCCAGCTCGACATTGGCACGGCTAGAGTACGCTGGCAGTGTGGAAGAAGCCGCGCGAGAGGCTGATCTCGTGATCGAAGCCGTGCCCGAGGAGATGGAATCGAAGATCGAGATCTTCACCCTGCTCGATAAAATTTGCCGCCCCAATACGATTTTTGCGTCCAATACTTCTTCGCTGAGCATCACGGAGATCGCCAGCGTCACTTACCGGGCGAAGAAATGCGTAGGGATGCATTTCTTCAATCCGGTGCACAAGATGAAACTGCTGGAAGTTGTTCGCGCTCTCGAAACCGACGACGACACGCTGGCCACAGCGGCCGAGGTGGGCAGGCGCATGGGCAAGGAAGTGGTCGTGATCAAGGAGTCGCCGGGCTTCATCACCAGCCGCATCAACGCCATGATCGGCAACGAGGCGTTCTTCATGCTGCAGGAGGGAATTGCGTCCGCACCGGACATCGACAAAGCCTTGAAGTTAGGCCTCAACCATCCCATGGGTCCCTTGGAGCTGGTGGACATGGTGGGACTCGACACACGGTTGCACATTTTGGAATATCTGCACCGGACTCTGGGAGAGAAATACCGGCCTGCGCCGCTGCTGGTGCAGTATGTGAAAGCCGGCCGCCTGGGCCGCAAAGCGGGACGCGGTGTCTACGAGTATCCCGAGCAGAGGGCCGAGCAGGAAAAGACGCCGGTCGCCAAATCGGCTGATTAGCAGCCGGCGTCTGACTGATCCTCAATTCTTATTGATGTCCTGCTTGGCTTCCAGTTTCTTCACCAACGGCTCGATAAATATTCGCTGATTGTCGGGAGCTCCATTGAGACTGAGCTTAATCTCCCTGACGGCGCTATCAAAGTCGCCCTGTGCCGAGTAGATTCGAGCGTTGCCATCGTGCACCAGCCAGTCGTTGGGATCTTTCTTGGCAGCCTGGCGGAAAAACTCGAAAGCCTGGTCCTGTTTCCCCTGGCCCTGAAGCAGACGACCGTAGGAATACAATTGCGCGGCGGTTGCTCTCTGGAGGCCCTGTTTCTTTGCTGTCTCAGCCTCATCCTTTCGGCCCATCGCTTCGAGAATCTGGGACTTGGTCAGCAAGTTATCGAAACGTGGTTCGGTGCGAATTGAAGTCTCCTCATACTTCAGCGCGTCTTCCAGATCGTACTTTTGCGCAAGCAAATAAGTGGCCGCGTCGTCCCAGCCCTCCCAAGTGTACTGCGCCAATCCTTGAAGCTGGTTAGGCAAGCTGGCTTGCACAATGTCGTGAACGTTCACATCAATCTTGAAGGGAACAGAGACTTTTTCCCAGCGCAGTGCGGCGACAGCGGAATCCGCCTTCACATCGTCAAAGTCATAAGTGAGCGCTTCATGGGACTCCGACGGCTGCGGTTTGACCGTGACACGCAAAGCGTCTTCGGCCTGATTATAGGTGAAGCTTCCCCAGGCGGTGTGAGTCTTCGAGAAAATGATCGTCCACTCGTTTTCCCCGGGAATCATGTGCAGACCGTAGATTCCCTTGGCCAACGGCTGGCCCTCGATAGTGACGGCGTTCGTGAACGCGATGGTCGTGTTCTCGTTCGCGCCGGCACGCCAGACTTGGCCATAGGGCACAACTTTGCCCCAAATCTGCCGGCCTTTGACCAGCGGACGGTGGTAGTTGATCGTGATATCAGTGATTCCGATGCGCTGCATCACCACGGAGTGCTGGCTGTCCCTTGGCAGATCCAAAAGCGCGGACTGTGCAGGGCAAACGGGAATCCCAAGACAGAATCCTGCGACCACAACCAGAGAGACAACGAAATGCTTGAGCATAGAACGACCCTCCCCTTCTGAAATTGTTTCCGGGGAACGCCCGGGGATTTCGGCTTCAGGAAAACGACCGTTTAGACGGAGCGGGTAGGGCTCCGGTTAGCAAGTTGTAACAAGTTGTAAACAGAAATCTATCTTAGGCGTCGAACTTCGCTGCGAATCCGGTGACGAGGGAGTAGTATCTTTGCTGCAGGAAATTAATCTGTGTCAGGTCTCCGCCTATAAACCACGCGACACGCTGTGGAATTCTGGGGGTTAGAATCGTTTCATGGCTGGCTTGCCGAACCCGCGCCTCGACCGCGTGCTCGCCCAACTGCGGCTCTACGAGCACCCGCTGCTGGCGTTTGACGCGCGCGCCAAGGGCGAGGGCGTCGAGATCATCATCAATTTCAAGAACCCGGATGTGCCCGTTCACACCTACTACTTCGACCTGCACCCGCGGGATCTCGACCATCCCCAATTTGAGTGGAGTTTTCAGCGCCAGCTCTATGACTGCCTGCACGACTATGTGATTGAAATGTTCACGCGCACCCCGCAAAACCGGGTCGAGCGCCAGCGGGAAGGCTTGTGACCCTGCGGGAAAAGATTGTTCGGGAAATCCGCGAAAGGGGGCCGATTCCGTTTTCTCGTTATATGGAACTTTGCCTATACGATCCTGACCTCGGCTACTATTCGAAAAATGCCGAACAATTCGGGAAGGCAGGAGACTTCTACACATCCAGCGATGTGCATGCGGTCTTCGGACGGCTGCTGGCACGGCAGTTCGAAGAGATGTGGCGCGCACTAGGTTCGCCCGGTCGAATCGAGATTCTGGAGCTAGGCCCCGGCCGCGGATTGTTTGCCCAGGATGTGCTGGATTGGTCGGAGAAAAAGTTTCCAGACTTTTTTGGGGCTCTCCATTACTCGCTGGTCGAGCGCTCGCCGGCGCTACGGGAGCGGCTGCGGAAGATTTTGAGCAAGCATTTTACGGCACAGAAGGCGGGGCTGATCGTCGGGGAGGAGTTCAGCCGCGAAGCGGTGGTAAGTAAGAGCCAGGAACGGCAGTGCCGCGAGACAAGAGCGGGGGAAGACCGAATTCCGCCAGGGACGGCACCAGGTTGTGACTCTTTAGCCCCGGAGGTTCTCGTCATCGTTTTCGCCAACGAGTTCTTCGACGCGCTGCCGGTAGAAGTCCTCAGTCCGCAAGGCGAATTGCGAATTTCCGAGAAAGACGGGCGCTTTGTGGAAACCTGGAGCCGTGCGTCCGCGGAAGCGCTGGAATTCCTCGACTGCTACAGCGTGCATCCCGAAGCTGGAGAGCGAGTCGAAGCTTCCTTGATCGCGCAGCGCTACATGTCTCACATCGCCGCCACGATAAAGCGCGGGTTCATCATCGCTATCGATTACGGTTACACGCGGCAGGAGCAGTTGGGCGGACGCCATCGCGGCACGATCGCCGCGATCCGTCAGCATTCAGTAAGCGCCAATCCCTACGAAGCCCCGGGGGAGCAAGACATCACCGCTCACGTGAACTTCACCGCTCTAGCCGCTGGTGCAGAGCAAGGCGGGATGCAGATTCAGCCCTTGCTCACGCAATCGCAATTCCTGATGGGCATTGGCGAGAAAAATCAATTTGCCGACGCCTTCGAAGAATGCCGCCTGTCCCAGGAGCGCGCCAAAGTCGCTCTGCAACTCAAGCACCTTGTCACTCCGGCAGGAATGGGCGAGAGCTTCCACGTGCTGGTGGCGAGCAAAGGAGTAGAGGCGGAAAAGATTGCGACGCTCAGCGGCCTCAATTTCGGCAAGGCCGGGCTTTAGGGACTCGACACAACGAGTCGCGCTATCGCCTCAGCGGATACGCAGCAGAACCGCGATGTAAGCGCGGACCTTGCTCAGGAGAGCTGGGTCGGCTTTGGAGTGAAAAGCCACGTTGCGCGCCTTCCAGTCCATGCTCTTGAGATGATCCACGAGCACAGCTCCCTCTACCTTATCTAGAACCACTGGGAGAGCGAAGGGATACGGCTTTCGCTTGCTAGTGAGAGGGCAAACGACCACCAGCCCACTGGCGCGATTGTAGCCTTGATCGGTCAGCACTAGAGCCGGGCGGCGCTTAGCTTGCTCTCGGCCTGTTTGCGGATCAAAATCCAACCATGCGATATCGCCGGCTTCGGGTAAGTAGGGAGCTACCATTCAACGATTTCCTTCCCCACATCGGGCCCCCAATCAGTTTCTCCCTGACGGCTCTCCGGCGTAATCTTCGCCACCAACTCTTTCAAGGTCGGAATCTTCTCGGCACGAAGGAGTTCGATTCGGTTCTTCGCCGCCTTGATCACGACCGCATCGCCCTCTTGCATACGGGCTTCTTGGGCCACGGCCTTCGGTATCCGCACAGCGAGACTGTTTCCCCACTTGACTACATGCGCTCTTGGCATGAAGACCTCAGTAGACACATAGTATACACCACAATATATACTATGTATACACCGAAGAAGGCCTTACTTTGCTGACCAACTCGGAGACGGTCGAGGATATATTCCATCTATCCTCTGCATTTTCCCGTACATCTGTGCCAGTAAGACGATGTTCGTCTAACCAGAATGCGGGACATTTCCTACGGCCTGGTCATCTTCTCCGGCTTCACCAACTGATCGAACTCTTCGCCAGTCAGATATCCGAGCTTCAGCGCCGCCTCGCGAAGGCTGGTGTGCTCGACGTGGGCGGCGTGGGCGATCTGGGCAGCTTTGTCGTATCCAACCTTGGGCGCCAGCGCGGTCACTAGCATCAGCGAGTTCTTCACGTACCAATCCACCTTTGCGCGGTCGACCTCAATGCCTTTGATCATGTATTCGACGTAGCCGTGGCAGGCGTCGGTGATGAGCGTGACCGAATGGAGGAAGTTGTAGATGATGACCGGCTTGTACACATTGAGCTCGAAGTTGCCCTGCGAGCCGGCGAAACCGACGGCAGCAGTCGCGCCATGAACCTGCACGCACACCATAGTCATGGCTTCGGCCTGCGTCGGGTTGACTTTGCCCGGCATGATTGAAGACCCAGGTTCGTTTTCAGGGATGGACAACTCGCCCAGGCCGCAGCGGGGGCCAGAAGCCAGCCAGCGAATGTCGTTCGAAATCTTCATGAACGACGCGGCCAGTGTTTCCATTGCGCCCTGCGCAAACACGATCTCGTCGTGCGCTGAAAGCGCGGCGAACTTGTTGCCGTGTGAGCGGAAGGGTAGTCCGGTAAGCTCCGCGATCTTTTTAGCAGCGCGCTCAGCAAATTCAGGATGGGCGTTGAGACCCGTTCCCACTGCCGTGCCGCCGATCGCCAGGTCATACAGTCCCTCCAAAACCTGCTCCAGACGCTTGATGTCGCGCTCCAGCAGACTGGCCCAGCCGCCGAACTCCTGTCCGAAGGTCAGGGGCACGGCGTCTTGAAGATGGGTGCGGCCGATTTTTACAATGTGCTCAAATTCCTTCGCCTTGGCTGCGATCGCATCACGCACGCTTTTGACCGCGGGAATAAGCGCATTCTTTACGCGGTCGGCTGCCGCAATGTGCATAGCCGCCGGAAACGTATCATTCGACGACTGCGACATGTTGACGTCGTCGTTGGGATGGATGGGCTTCTTCGATCCCATCTCTCCGCCCGCCAGTTCAATGGCGCGGTTGGAGATGACCTCGTTGACGTTCATGTTGGTCTGCGTGCCGCTGCCGGTTTGCCAGATGCGAAGAGGGAACTGGTCGTTGAGTTTGCCGGCGATGACCTCGTCGGCGGCCTGCACGATGAGTTTGGCTTTGTCAGGGGGAAGTTTGCCGAGATCCTGATTCACCAGCGCGCAGGCCTTCTTGAGGATGCCAAAGGCGCGGATCAGCTCCGGCGGCATGGTGTCGCGGCCGATATTGAAGTGGAGCAGAGAACGCTGCGTCTGCGCGCCCCAGTAAACGTTGGCCGGGACTTCGATCTTTCCCATGCTATCGGATTCAATGCGCGTCGCGGTGGCCGGGTGCATAAGGGAAGGCATCCAAATCATTATACGGGGACCTGAAAGATCTCTCGCCAAAATGGGTTAGCGCCGGCTTGCAGGAAAGTATCCAATCGGATACACTAGAAGCCTCGAATACATTGCTTCGGTCGTCCGATTTCGATGCGTGGCTGTCCCATCTGGCCGACCAAAAAGCAAAGGCTAGAATCTTGGCGCGCCTTGCTAGCGCCGCATTTGGACATTTCGGCGATTGCGAAGCCGTCGGCGAAGGCGTTTCCGAGATGCGTGTTCATGTCGAGCGGGGTATCGGATCTATTACAGGCGAACGGGATCGACCGTCTACGTTTTGCTGGCTGGCGGCATAAAGGCTTCTCAAACGAAAGACATTGCCAAGGCAAAGAAAATGGCTCGCGAGCTCAAAAGGGCGAAACCATGAAGAAGAAGAAAACAACTTATAAACCATTCGACGCGGCAGCCTATCTCGATAACGATGCAGTCATTGCGGAATATCTTTCGGCGGCTGCCCAAGACCCAAACCCCAAGGTATTCATCTCCGCGCTCGGTGACGTGGCTAAAGCACGAGGCATGGCGCAGATTGCCAAAGACTCCGGACTGGGCCGGGAGAGCCTCTACAAAACCCTGAGTGCAGGCGCACACCCACGCTTCGAGACGATCAATTCCGTCCTGCACGCCCTCGGCGTAAAGTTCGCTGTCGTCGCTGAGCACGAGAATTAGGCTGAACCAACGCTTCACAAAACGTAGGTTCGGCAAAGCCCATGGCGCGATCGGTGTGCCGCCCACTGTGCAGTTTGCCGTCGGAAGGCTAGACCACCCTCCGACCTCTCCTACATGTCCGCGCGAGCTTTGTCTCTCGCGGCCTTGTCTTGCCGATCTTGAACCTCTTTAAACACGCCTTCCGACTTCCTGGCTAAATGGTCTTGTTCACCCCGACGACAAAGTTCCGAATAGTAGATGACGGTGGAAGGCCCCGCGACGCCTCCCACAATTCCAATCTTCTTCATCGCCGTTCCTCGCCAACTCACAGGTGCTGCGCCTCAGCCCATGCGCAGTGCTGAAGGAGCGCGTGCAACCTCGGCCTGCGCTACATTTTCAACGTTATCATCACCATCATTTTGTGACCGTTGAAGGGAGTCCGAAGGTCCCGTCGACCACCTCAACAAACGTCCTCTCTTCGCGGAGGATAATGCGCTTGCTCTGCGCCATCATGAAATTCTCAAGCGCTTCCTTGTCCGATTTCAAGCGCGCCCGGTACGCCTCATAAGCGGCGAGACTGTCAAAGGTAATCAAACCCCAGGCGACGTCGTTGGTTCCCTCATGGGGAAGAAAGTACCCGACCAGGTGGCCGCCGCAGCGAGGAATGATGCGGCCCCAATTCTCGGCGTACTTCTTGAACTCGTTCTTCTGGAAAGGATCAATCTGATAGCGAATGAAACAGGTGATCGTCATTGCTGTCCTCTTCGTGTGCGGTCTTACCGCTGAATTGCTTCGGCCCAGAGTGAGGGCTGCGCCCATCGTCGCGAAAAACGGGGGGCTTCGCGACGGCCTATCTGTGGGAACGAGGGCGCAGTCGGATCCATCGCCCTCAGTATGGCGATTGCCGGACATCAACACTTCGTTTATGATAAAAGTGTGAATGCAGAAGGTCATCCTGATCTTGCCGTATCCAGAATCGCTGCCGCTATCGGCGAGCCAGCCCGAGTTCGCATCCTCTACTGCCTGCTGGACGGTCATGCGCGCACAAGCACAGAGCTGGCGGTGGTTGCCGAGGTGAGCCCGTCAACTGCGAGCGTGCACCTGAACCGACTGAAGACGGATCATCTGATCAAGGTATTGGTTCAGGGGAAGCATCGCTACTACAGTCTGCAAGGGACTGAGGTTGCTAGCGCACTTGAGGCCCTAAGCGTCCTGGCCGGCGGTTGTCGCGGCAAATTTGTGCCTTACACACCGAGTTATTTACGTGCCGCTCGCACTTGTTATGACCACATCGCCGGCACATTGGGGGTGTCGCTCCACGACCGGTTGAAGGCGCTGGGTTGGCTCTCAATTTGTTCGAACGGCCACGACGGCGCCTACGATCTCAGCCACAATGGAGTCAAAGGCTTTGAGATTCTCGGAATTGACGTTGCTGCAACTCGAATGTTGCGCCGGCGCTTTGCCTTCGCATGCTTGGATTGGAGTGAACGGCGGTCTCATCTCGGCGGGGCAATGGGAGCAGCTCTGCTGCATCTCGCACTCAAAAGAAAATGGGTGGTCCAGGAGCTTGGCAGTAGAGTGCTCTGCGTCACAAGTCATGGACGGCGGGAAATGCTGGCTCGATTTGCTCTTCATCTGTGAGGATCATCGTCTTGTTTCATCGTAAGCGCCAGCCCCGCTCGCCGCTGCCAATTCAAGCGTTTGATGCCCGCTGCGCAAGCGCAAACGCATCTTTGGATGGCTGCCAGACCACATCCGCCACGAGTGGCCCAGCCATGCGTGCTAGAATCGTTAGCTTCAAAGATACTGGGCGCGGGCTTGAGCGCATGCAGTTGCGCTGCAGTTCCATCTCCAGGGACGAACATTGCCGACCAAACAGATCTCCGACGCGACGCAGCAGATTCCCGACACGCTTCCGCGCGCCCAACTCGAGTCACGCTTCCACACTCGGGTAGATGTGCTCGTAATCGGCGCTGGACCCACCGGCCTGGCCTGCGCAATTGAGGCGCAGAAAGCCGGCTTCAAAATCGTGGTGATCGATAAAGGATGCCTGGTCAATTCACTCTTCAACTATCCGGCCAACATGACCTTCTTTACTACGCCGGAGTTGCTGGAGATCGGCGACCTCCCTTTCAGCAGCGCCAACCAGAAGCCCACGCGCCAAGAGGCCCTGGAGTATTACCGGAAAGTGGCCGAACACTACCATTTGCCCGTCGTGCAGTACCAGTGGGTGAAGATGGTCGTCGGGCAGGACGGTGATTTTCAGATCACCACGACCGACCGGCTGAGCAGAATCTACGATTACCGCACCCGCAAACTGATCGTGGCAACGGGCTATTACGATTTGCCCAATCTGCTGAACATTCCTGGGGAGGATTTGTCCAAGGTCTTTCATTATTACCGCGAACCGCATCCCTACTTCGACACGGATGTTTTGGTGATTGGGGGGAAGAATTCTGCTGCCATTGCGGCTCTTGAATTGTACCGGCACGGGGCGCGCGTGACCCTGGTCTACCGTGGACCCAAGATGCACAGTCATGTGAAGTACTGGATCCTGCCGGATATTGAAAATCGCATCCGCAACGGCGAGATCGAGGCCTACTTCAACAGCAGTGTCACCGAGATCGCGGCCGATTATGTCGTGCTGCACACGCCGCAAGGCGCGGTTCAGGTAAAGAATGACTTCGTCTTCGCGTTGACGGGCTACCGCCCCGATTACGATTTTCTGACCGCCATGGGTATCGAACTTTCCGGCGAGCAGTGCCGCCCGGTGTGCAACCCTCAGACTCTGGAAAGCAATGTGCCGGGAATCTATGTGGCCGGAGTGATTGTGGCGGGATCGCGAACCAATGAAATCTTCATCGAAAATGGGCGGTTTCACGGCCAGTTGATCGCCAAAGACCTGAAGCAGAAACTGGGAAGTAGCTAGAAGCAAGGAGTCAGTAGGCAGGAGTCGGGAGTCAGGGTTGCGAGCAACCCCAGAGCTTAAACGAGCTTAACCGCTTCCTGCCCTAGTTGCTGATTGATCAGGCGAGCCACCAGCGGCTTCAGTTCTTCGCCGGTTTTCTGCAGAACGAAACTGTGGTCGCTTTCCGACCAATCCAGCTTGAAGCTGGTAGCCAGCGCTGAGATCCAGATCTGCCGCGCCGCTGCATTCGGTGAGATGATGAAGCGTGTACCGTCTCCGAAGGAAATGTGCAGCGCTCCCGCCTGATCTTCCACTTCGATATCGGCCGAGTCTTCCGCTGCCATCAGGCTTTTCTTCATGGACTCGAGTGCGGCATCGGCATGTTTGCGAAAGGCATTCTCGTCGATCATGAAAGAATTATAGTCGTTGGTCGTTGGCTGTTGGTCGTTGGCAAAGACGAGTGGTGTAAAGGGGCTAAACGATAAAACCAACGACGAAGGGCCAACGACGAACGACCCACGACTAGCGACGATCATGGAACCGGAGCCGGAGCACGAAGTCAGCACGATCTCGATTGCTGCGTACGTCCGTCTGTTGCGGCAGAACCCGAATTTCCGCCGCTTGTGGGGAGCACAGATTGTCAGCGAGATCGGTGACTGGTTCTACTCTTTGGCCATTTACAATCTGTTGCTGCAGTTCACCGGACAGGCGCGGTCTGTGGCCCTGGCACTGGTTTTGCAGGTAATCCCGCAAACGCTGGTCGGGCCGATCGCGGGGGTAGTGAATGACCGCATCCGCCGCAAGCTGGTTATGATTGCCAGTGATCTGGCGCGGGTGGTGATCGTTCTGGCCATGCTGCTGGTGCGCTCGCGGTCCACGGTGTGGCTGGTGTATCCGCTGTTATTCCTTGAAAGCGTAATGTGGGCCTTCTTCGAGCCGGCACGGACGGCGGCCATTCCCAACATTACAACCGACCAGGACCTGATCGTCGCCAACACGCTTTCATCCACCACGTGGTCGCTCAACCTGGTGTTTGGAGCGACACTCGGCGGAATCGCGCTGGCCTTGTTGGGGCGCAACATCGCGTTTGTGCTGAATGCCATGTCATTCTTGGTGTCCGCACTCCTTATCAGCCGGATGCACTTTGCCGAGCCCCACGCCGAGGCTTTGGCAAAGGTCCGCGTGCGTGACTTGGTGAATTACTCGCCGATTCTGGAGGGCGCGCGCTATGTGGGCGGCGACTCCCGCTTATTGGCGACGGTTCTTGCCAAAACCGGCTTGGCCCAGATGGGCGTGAGCTGGGTTTTGTTTACTGTGATGGGCGCGCGAGTGTTTCCGCTGCGCTGGCGCGGGCTGGACTCACAGCGGAGCGGCGTACTGGGCATGAGCCTGTTAATGGGCGCACGTGGATTGGGTGCGCTGGTCGGGCCGCTATTCTCCGCTCGCTGGGCTGGCCACAGCGGGGGACGCTTACGCCTGGGCATTCTTTTCGGATTTCTTGCGGTGGGGCTGGGTTACGGTACTTTAGGAGTCGCGGGCTCGTTGTGGGTAGCTTGTTTGTGGGTGGTGCTGGCTCACAGCGGCGGATCGACGGTATGGGTATTTTCGACGACGCTCCTGCAACTCAATACTGATGACAAGTTTCGCGGCCGCGTATTTTCCGCCGAGCTGGGATTGTGCATGCTGACCCTGGCGATCGGCGCCTATGTCAGCGGATTCTTTCTCGATCGGGGAGTGACTCCGCGCACTGTGTCCATCGCGATCGGCCTTCTGATGCTCATACCGGCGGGTTTGTGGGCGTGGGCCATGCGCCTGTGGAAGCCAGGGGCTGCCCCCATGAGAGTTGAAAGCGCGAACTAAGTTGGCCGCCCCTTTTCCTGCATCGCAAATCCCCGCTGGCCTGCTCCGTTGCTGTGCTCCGACTGCTGCTCACCTTCGCTCCGGAGCGACATTCGGCTTCCCCGGCAGAGTCACTGTCCAGCTTCACCGAAATTTCCGACAGCCAATTAGGCGCTTACTGAGACGCTATTCGAACCGGATAGTGACGACGCCGGTGTGGTAGGCAGTCCATTCGTTTGGGTGAATTGCTGGAAGTCCTGCAACAATGAATTGTATGTCTGCTGAGCGGTAGAGACGTTGCCAGATTGCAACTCCTGGCCCAGTTGGTTCATCAACTGGCTGATCGCACTCGCTCCGCTCCCCCCGCCACCATGGCGATGATGATGATGTCCTTGCGTTGCTTGGTTTTGGAAGTCCTGCTGAATCGTCGCGTAGTCCTGCTGGGCAGCCGAAGTGTTTCCGGACTGGAGATCCTTCGCAAGCTGGTTGAAGGCCTGCACGATGGGGTTGCTGCTCTGCGACGATGAGGTCGAATTCGTCTGTGGCCCGGGTTGCTGTAGAGTCGCAAAATCCGATTGTGCCGCAGACAGATTCCCAGACTGCAGATCCTGGCCGAGTCGCTGGAACTCTTGCCGAAACTGCTGCATCTTGTTCTGGACGCTCTGGGTGTTGTAATCAAAGAGACTGCTGCTGGAAATACCCGATACTGACATTGCTATCTCCTTAAGTGGAACGGTTCGTTCCAGAGTGCTATCAGTACTTTTCTGGCTAGCTTGAGTTGCCGTTGCGTTAAGGAGTAGGGCAAGCCTCGGGCCAAACGGGCCCGCATGGATAAGAGTCCAATCTGAGGAATCGACAATACTTAATGAATAGCTTGTGAAGTGAGGTTCTCGCCCGGAAGAGTGATTGGGCAAAGCCTGCCCGGGCCAACCAGGCCAAGCTTGCCCACTCTACTCCTTGTACAGCGCATCAACTTACAGCGCATCGATCTTCGCCGCCATGATGAAATCACTTTCGGTCAGGCCGTCGACCTTGTGCGTCCACAAAGTGATTTCGGCTTTGCCCCAGGCCAGCAGAATGTCCGGATGGTGTCCCTGTTCTTCCGCCAGAGCGCCCACCCGATTCACAAAATCCAATGCCTGCTTGAAATCCGGAAAGGTGAATGTACGGGCAATGTGGTGCTCGTTGATAACCTTCCAATTCGGCAGTTGATGGCTGAGCGCGTGAAGTGCCTCGCCCTTGAGTGGTGGCACACCACCGCGGCAAGGAACGCAGTTTTTGCTGGCTAGCTCGGACATAGGGCGACTCCCAGGACAGATTAGTCGAATTGAAGTGCTGCTGCAACGCAGTCGTTGGTCGTTTATCCGTTAGTCGTCGGCCTCCATGCTTTAGCGCGTAACGACGCTCAGGAGGTCAGGAGAAATCGAAGTTTGTAGAGAAGTTGCCGGTCGCGTTAGATCGCTTTGCCAAACGACGAACGACCGACGACGAACGACCTCTATCCGTGCGCCCCGAATGCCAGTGTTTGCTGTCGGGTGGCGTCGTTCGGCTGCGCGGAGCCGCGCGCGACGTCGGAGGCCCAGCCCTTGATCAGCCAAACTGCAACTCCCGTCGCGGCTACCAGAACCCAGGGAAGGATAGGTGAGACTAGCATCCACTTCGTCCCAAAGCGCACCAGCAGCAGCCATACGAGGGTCAAGGCCAGGGCTGAGCCGGCAGCGGCGGCGCGGCGGGAGAAAGCCAGCTTTTGTCTTTGTCCCGGCGAAACCGTAAGCTGCACGAACAGCGCGAAAGGCACGCCGACAACCAGGTCGATGAAATAGTGTTCGCCGATACCCAGGGTGGAAACCACAGTAAGTCCGAGATAAACGGCTAGGAAAGTCCGCAGCCCACGGGACAAACTCTTTGCATTCCAACACAGCAGCAGGACCCACGCCATGTGAAGCGAGGGAATGGCGTTGCGGGGAATGTCGGGGTTCACGGGAATGCGCTCCAAGAACAGTCGGGGAAGCGACTGGTGGGGCAACGAATGCCAGGGAAAGTCGGCGCCAAACACGTACGCGGGTCCCGTAGCCGGCACCACGTTGTAGAGCGCCCAGCCGCTGATTCCTGCCAGCAGGAACAACGTAATCAGGTCCCAGGACGGCCGCTCCGCGCCCTTGGGCATGCACAGCGCGTAAACCATTGCCATGACGAAGGGCAGAGAGACGTAGGTCAGCAGGCAGGCAATCCGCAAAACAAAAGACGCTGCCATCGCCCTCCCTGCCAGAAAGCTGGGCTGAAAGCCAAACGACCCGTCGAACACATACAGGTAAAGGTCAAAAGTCTTTGGGTAGAGAAGATTGGCCAGGCTCAGTGCGCGCTGTGCTGAAAAGACAAAAAACACCAGGGAGGCGGCTGGAGCCAACATAGCGTACACTTTGCGGCGCTCGGACGCTTCTGACCACAACCAGCGCAAGCCGAGCATGAAGAAGGCTCCCAGTCCGAACAGCGCGAGAATGCCCGATCCGGCATTGATCCAGTTATGGTCGCGAGGAGACCGGACCACTAGTCCGAAGCCTGCCGATAGCAAGACCCAGGCGATCAATTCCGAGATTCTGGGCGAAGTGCGAAGATAAAAGACCAAGCCGCCGGCAATCGCGAGAGGTAAATAAGGGATCGTCAGATCCAGGGCCCGCGACGTCAGCAGGAACAGCGCCAGCCACAATGCGCTCAACGCAATCCAGAGCAACTTACGGACGGGGCTCGATATGTTCCAGGTTTCCCAAGCCATAAGAGGAGGTCCGCGGATGCGCAGCCTCCTGCGATTATGCACTACCGATAGAGGAAAAAGGACGTGGTAACGCTAAGGAGAGTTCCGTTGGTAACCTTTGCCCATCTCACGCCAAGGTTAGAACGGTATATCTTCGTCGCTAATCGGCGTGGACGCCGGAGCAGTCTCGGGCGCGCGCTGATCGAAATTGTTGCCGCCGCTTGCCGCCGCACCGCGCGAGGCTCCGCCAGAGTCTACGCCCTCGCCCCTCCCGCTGAGCAGCACGAGATCATTCACGATAATCTCCGTCATGTATTTTTTTTGGCCGCTTTCCTTGTCGTCCCAGGAATGGGTGTGCAGGCGTCCTTCGATATAGACCTTGCCACCCTTCTTCAAATACTCGCCGGCAATTTCCGCAGTACGCGCCCAGGCCGTGATGTTGTGCCACTCGGTGCGATCTTGCCATTGGCCGTCTTTGTCTTTGAATCGCTCATTGGTCGCAAGGGAGAATTTCGCCACCGCGGTGCCTTGCGGCGTGTACTTGACTTCTGGATCTTTGCCGAGATTTCCAATGAGAATGACTTTGTTTACGCTCTTTCCCGCCATAAATGAGGCTCCTTCCGCTGATCGCTCAATATAACAGAATTAGCAGTGTGTGATGTGATGGATGAACATGCACTCCCATTTGCCAATTAGCTCTTAGCCTTTAGCTTTCCGCGAGCGCTTCATTGCCTTTGCGGCAAAGCCCCAAGAGCTAAGGGCTAAGGGCCAAACGCCGGCTGCCAGATGCTATAATCTCCGCGATGCCTGCCGAAACCCAAGCTGTCGGAATGGTGCCCGACGAGCTCAAATTCGAGCCCAAATCCAAAGGCCTTACCACCCCCCGCAAGAAGAAACCGAAGGAGTTAGCGGTTATCACCGAGTGCTGCACCGGCTGTGCCGGTTCGCCTGCGTGCGTCGAGTACTGCCCAGTGGAAGACTGCATGTTCTGGGTGCCGGACGAAGATCACCCGCCCTTTGGCAGAATCCAGGTGGACCCGATCCTCTGCATAGGATGCAAGAAGTGCATCAGCAAGGGCCCGGACGGATGTTTTCTTGACGGCTGCCCCTGGGACGCGATCGCGATGGTCGAAACGGTCGAAGTGGAAAAAGAAGTCGGCGTGATGCCGATTTAACGATCAGCTCCCACCCCTTCCTAGAATTTGTCATTCCGAGCGGAGCGGGATCGTTCGCTCACGAACGATCCCACGAAGTCGAGGAACCTGCTTTTCTCCGAACTGACTCCTGACTACCGGCTCCTGACTACTGGTTACTTGGCTCTCTCCCGAATCGCTTTCTCGGTCTCTACCGCCTGCTGGCGCACGTGGTCTGGAATATCGGGCAACTCCCGCTCGTACGGTTGAACCGCGGCGATATCCTCCGGCTGGCCAACTAAGTAAAGCGCTCGCAATGCCTCCCATACCTGTTCCGTGCCGGCATCGATAGTCGCGATCTCAGCGCCGGTGGCGACGATCTGGCCGGTTTGTATCGACAAGGCGCGCAGGCGGCCCGTGATCGGTGACCGGACTTCGATCGTCTGACCGGCGTTCTGCAGCTTGGCAACAATCCCCCCTTGATGAACGGCAGTGCCCACCGTGCTGGTGTCGGTTACCTGCCCTGATTGCGGAGCTGAGACCTTGGCTGGCTGGAGAAGTTCGACGATCTGCGGACGTCCCGTTGCATCACCAAAGCGGACCAACGATAGCGCGGCGTTGCCGCGGACCATCAGGGAAGGATCGCCCAGCATCTTCAGCAGGGCCTCATGGAATCCCGCGCCGGAAGTGTCTTGTCCCATGACCCAGGCGTCGGTGTTACGGACTTCTTCCACGGGATACGAAGCCAGGCGCACAGCCTCCGGATACCAACGCATCACATTTGCATCGTGACGGCTCATGCGCTCGCCCAGTTGCACCAGCGCGTGCTGAATATGCCGGGGATGCTTCTCGTCTTGCAGATATTCGGCTAATTGCTTGTCGGTAAGCTGGCGTCCAAACCACGTGTTCCACCAGAACAGGAACGGCATGAGGACGATCAGCCAGCCCGTGAACAAAAACAGCAGCCGGTTGCGTGTGGACATGCGGGGGCGAGGCTTGACCTCCGTGGTTACCGTCGGAGCGTGATTTGGTTCGGAGGCCATCGCCCGTTATTTCACCACAGAGGACACAGTGGACTCTGAGAGGCCTATTCCACCACGTCTGCGTCCAGCACGCGATCCTGTTCCAAGTAGTGCGAGACAGCGTACTGCGCGAGCAGCGGCGTCTGCAGCCGGATCTCAGCACCGATCCATTCGCCCTTGCCGTGCTCCGCATTCAGCGGATGCTTGCAGCGTCCGCCGCTGCCGAACTGAGGACCGAAATCCGCGCTCTGGATCTGATCAAACTGCTGGATTCCGCGCCAGGCTTCATCGCCCAGCGTGCCGGAAACATCGATTTTCAATCGCACAACGGACACGAGAAAACCATTTCGCCACGGAGACACAGAGTCGCAGAAGAACAAGAAAACCGATCTTCTCTGTGACACTGTGGTGAATCTTGAAGCTTCTACCCAGCAAACAGATGATAAAGCATGAAGTAAACGATCACACCAGTGACCGAAACGTACATCCACAACGGATACGTCCAGCGGGCAATGGCCCGATGGCGGTCGAAGCGCTCTCGCAAAGCCCGGCTGAGCGTAATGATAATCATGGGGACGATCGCTGCAGCCAGAATCGTGTGAGAAATCAGGATGCTGAAGTACAGCGGACGCGACCATCCTTTGCCCTGAAAATGCACCGAGCCCACATGCCAGTGGTAGTACAGATAGCACGTCAAGAACAGGCTCGATGAAATCAGCGCGGTAATCATGACAGCACGATGTGCGGCCATGCGGCCATGTTTGATGAAGCTGCGCCCGATCAGAAGAAGAATCGCGCTGGCGCCATTTAGGCTGGCGTCAATGGCGGGAAAAGCAGCGTACTGTGGCGGAACTTGCATCATGCAGCTGGCCTCGTGGTGCGCCGGTTGACCATGAAAAAGCACAATCCAAACATGCAAACCGTAAACAAGGCTAGCACCGCTATGGAAATGGGCAGCGCGGACACCGTCGCGCTTGCTGGATACAGCAGGCGGCGCAGCGCTTCGACACCGTAGGTCAGCGGGTTGATTTGCATCAGAAGCCGCAGCCAGCCCGAAGCCCCCGATACTGGGAACATCGCGCCCGAGAGCAGCCAGAGCGGGATCAGAAACAAGTTGATGATTGCATGGAAAGCTTGTGTGGAGTCCATCGGCCAGGCGATGGCGAATCCCAGAGCTGTGAGCGCGAACGAAACCAGGAAAACCACCAGCACGACCAGCAGAAAATCTCCGGCGCTCATGTGTACGCCGACAAAAGGCGCGAATGCCAGAAAAACTAGCCCTTGAATCGCCGACAAAGTGGTCCCGCCCAGAACCTTGCCGAGCACGATTGCAGAGCGTGGCACCGGGGCAACCATTACGGAAAGTAAGAAGCCTTCTTTGCGATCTTCGATCACCGACATCATGGTAAAAATCGAAGTGAACAGCACAATCATGATCAGCGCGCCGGGGTAGAAGTAATCCAGATAGTGCTGCTGCCCGGCGGCGTTGCCCGAGCGGAACGAACTGCCGAAGCCGGAGCCGATGACGAGCCAGAACAGCAGCGGCGAGGCGATCACACCGATCACGCGCGAGCGTTGACGGTAGAAGCGAACGATTTCCCGCCACCACAGCGTGAACGCGGGAAGAGCTACTCCGGATGAAACCGGAGCCACTCGGGTGGTCAAAGTTGCAGCTCGTGTAGCCACGTTAACTCGTCTCCTGCGAAACCAGCTTTTCTTTGCGTCCTTCGCGATGCTTTGCCAACTTAGCGGTTAGAAGCTTTACCGCAAAGATCCCGAAGATCTCGCAAAGGCCGTGAAGAAAATCGGGTTACGTCTGTTCTGCCTCTTCGCCCTCGGTCCAGAATCTGTGTCCTGTACGGTGAATGAAAACGTCTTCCAGCGTCGGCTTGCTGACCGAGATCGCTTCAATCTCGCCCGGGAAAGCCTCGACCACATCGGTGATGAAGCGATGGCCGTTCTCGCGCTCGAGGCGAACCTGGCCTTGCAGTACTTGCGCATCTAAGTGAAATCGAGTACGGATCCGTTCCGCGAGCGACTCCGGATCCTCTGCATCCAAAAGAATCACGTCTCCACCAATCTCGTGCTTCAGGTCATTGGGCGTGCCTAGCGCAACCACTTTGCCGGTGTTGAGAATGGCGAGCCGGTCACAGCGTTCGGCTTCCTCCATGAGATGAGTGGTCACCAGCACCGTCACATGCTCTTCATCCCGCAGGACAGCGAGGTATTGCCACAGATCGCGTCTTGCTCCGGGGTCGAGCCCGGTTGTTGGTTCGTCCAGCAACAAAACCGACGGGTGATGAAGCAGCCCTTTGGCCAGTTCCAGTCGCCGCTGCATGCCGCCGGAAAAAGTCTCGGCCTTTTCGTCGGCGCGGTCGGCTAACCCCACACGCCCCAACATTTCGGCAATCCGCAATTTCAAGGAGACGCCGTGAAGGCCATACAAATGGCCCTGGTGCCACAGGTTTTCGGCCGCCGTTAATTTCACATCGATGCTCTGGGCCTGGAAGACAACTCCGATCTGGCGCCGCAGCCGGTTGGGGTCCCGGGCGACGTCAAATCCCATGATCGAGGCGCGTCCGCCGGCGGGAATCATCAAGGTAGAAAGAATTCGAAACAGCGTTGTCTTCCCGCTGCCATTCGGTCCCAATAGCCCAAACAATCCGGCAGGCAGGACTTCAAACGACACCCCGTCAAGGGCAGTGCGATCACCATAACGATGCACGACGCTTTGGACAGAAATAACAGATTGTGTGACAGCGTCGTCCGTTTCGGAGCCAGCTACAGCGTAGGCGGGTGTTTTGGAAGCCACAAGGTATTTTACAGTACCCGTGGGGAAGTTCTCAGCGGCCGACGATAAACGCTTTCGTCACGGCTAGACAGCCGGCCGGCGTCAGCCTGCAACTATGCGGTTACGGGTTCTTGTTGTGCGCCTGGGACCCGTTCTTCAAATGAGACCGGGACATGGCGCCAAACCTCAATGGCGAGAACCACTGCGCTGGCCAAAAGCAATGCTCCAACCGCGACATGGGCCACGGTCGAGATCACCATGGGCATCTCGGGCTGGACTGTGTCGTGACCCCAGGCGACGCGGGTCAGGAACGCAAGGAACCCGAGGCAGAGTTGCACGATCAGCAGTGAGACGAGGAGAATCGCCGGACGGCGCACCGCTTCGACCTTCGAATAGATAGACAACGCACGAATGGCCGTCCACGTGAGCACGTAGGCCACGATAGCGGCGTTCGCCACGTGCGGCCACCAACTCATTCCGTGATGGCGAAACATCGCACCAAGGATCAGCTGAACATAGAGCACGAAGATAGACAGCAAAGTCAGGGTGATGAGGCTAGGACGGCGCGTGTCCAGCTCGATCTGGGGAACCTCTTGGACCCATCGGCGCCCCGTAAACACCGCGATTGTGACCGTGATGCAAAAGAAAGTCTGCCCCAGCGCGGCGTGGGCGGAAGATATCAGTGGAGGCAGGTAAAAAAGTACAGTGAGGCCGCCCAAAATTCCTTGAGCAATCACTGCGCCCAGCGCGCCCACGCCCAGAATCTTCATCCAGCGCCGCTTGTCGGTTCGCCAGGTCCAGATCGCGAGAATGATAGTCAGGCAGCCGACGAACTCGGCGATCATGCGGTGAGTGTGCTCAAACCTCACGCCGCCGACCATATTCGGAATCTTGTAAAGCGAACCGAAAGAAGTCGGCCAGTCAGGGACCGAGAGACCGGCGTCGTTGCTGGTGACCAGGGCACCGGCAATGATAAGAAGAAAGGCCCCGCATGCGGTGAAGACCGCGAAGCCATGATGCGCGCGATTATACGGTGTAGCGAGGCCCTTCAGAACCGGCTCCTGGATTCGGACGGTTTTTCGTAGTGCTTACGGCACGGCGGCTGCGGGCGTTCTCGCCCGCAGCCGCCAGCGTGACACGTTGACACAGCCAGACGAAGCTGGCCCTCAGCGCGGGCGAAGACGGCCGCGCCGCGAAATAGCTTGGGCCGGACTGGCGCGACGCTCGCCATCGGCAGAAGCTACTGCGCCTTGAACGTCTGGTCTACGGTCTTGCTGTCCTTGGCGGCCAGTGTGACTTTCTGATCCTGTTCGCCCAACTTCTCCTGCACGAACGCAATGGTGTAATCGCCCGGCGGCAGGCCCTTGATCTCGTACTTGCCATCGGGTCCGGTGACTGCATAGAACGGGCTCTTCACCACGTTAACGTACATCCTCATCCAGGGGTGCTGGTTACACTTCACCGGCAGCATGATTTCTTCGCGGGCGAAACTCTTCTCCAAGGGTGCGGCCTGCGGAGGCTGAGACTCGTTCCACTCGCGGTTGGACTGCGGCGTGGGGTGGATATTGTGCGTCGTCGGATCGTCGTTCTTGATCTCGATGTTCTGGCCGGCCATCGCGCCCAGCACGTGAGGATGGTATTTGCAACCTTGCTGATCAATCGTGACGGAATCTTTGGGAACGTCGAAGGTGCGATTCCCAAGGCCATCTTTCACGTACACAAAAACGTTAGCCACATTCCCACCGTCCACGACCATGGTCTCGGCGGTATTTGTGCCCTTGCAAGCTGGATCTTGGCTCATGTCAATCTTGGCCGACTTGGGAGCTGCGCCATCCAGTTTCACAGTGCCGTTGACCGAAGCAACGGTGGCGGGATCAATGGGTGTTGCTGCGGCGGCAGGTTGCGCTTCCGTTGCCGGAGCGGCCGCTGGTTGCTCGCTGGTGGCCTCCTTCTTGCTGCAGCCAACCAGGACCCAGAGGCCGAGGAAGAAGAGCAAGCCGAGCATTGCTACAGATGTTTTCTTATTCATGATGTCGCCCTTTCGTAAAGTGTCGAATGTGTTGTTTGAAATTCCGAATGCAAGTTACCAGTTATCCCGAGGGTTCTCGTCCCTGGAATACGCGGGGCGGGACGCCCACACGACAGCCGCCGGGACGGCGGCGCTACAAAACTAATCATTTTACCGCGAACCGCCGTTGCCTGCTGCTGAATGCAAGGCGGCCGCCTGCTTGTGGCTGCCCGCAGGCGCAGTCGAGGCGCGCGTTCGACCCATAGCCGCAGCAACACGTCGCTGTTCTTCCGCGGTCAGCTGGAAAATGTACTCCACCAGCAGCTTGTTGTGGTCCTTGTCGTATCCCTGGAATGACGGTGGGGTTGGGCCGGCAAACACCCACTGGTTTTTCTCGCGGCGGAAAAGTCCCGAAGGCATGGACGTCCCCGGGCTGATGGCCTGAGGATCAAGCACCCAGCGTTCCGCCCAGTCGGGTTTCAGCCGCCCCTTGGCTAGCAGGAAATTCGGCGCGGTGGCGATCTTGTCATGTTGCGGATCGCCCGTGGCATGGCACTTGAGACAAGGTGCTGCCGTGCTGGAGAACAGGCTGCGCGCCATCTCCGTTTCTTTCGCCGTCAGAACCGGGACCTGTTCAGGGATGTACGGCATGGGCTGCTGTGAGAGCGCCTGGAAGAAGCGCACCAGTTTGCGCAGCTCATTATCCGAAAAGGAGAACGTCGGCATGCGGACCTTGAGGTACGGGCGCACGCCGTTGCGGTTCGTGTCCGTCTCGCTCAGCGACGGATTGGACAAGAAGCGCCGCAACCACTCAGGATCGACCCGCGCCCCCTCGGTCAGCAGTTTGGGCGGGAGTTGCTCCTTCCAGTCCGGATCCTGGTACTTCTTCATTCCCATGAGCACCGTCTGCTGGCCCGGAATGAACTGATGGCATCCCATGCAGTTGTATTTCCTGACGATCCACCAGCCTTCCTGAATGTCGTGCCGCGCGTCGCCGGGCCGATACTGGTAATCGGAGGGCAGGGAACTCTCCTCGCTTCCCAGGAGGAACGTGGTGAGCGCCCGAACCTGTTCCTGGTTAAGGTGCAGGTTCGGCATGCGCAGGGCTTCTGTTTCAGATTTGACCTTACCCTGGTCGTAGATGTTTGGCTCAGCGAGTTTATGTTCGAAGAAGCCCTTGTGGTCATACCAGGGATCTTTCGCAGGGCCCTCGGGCAGCCGCGCTAAGTCTTCGGGATTCGTAATCGGTTCTTTTCCGCCGCGTTGGGCAACTTCGGTGAAGAGAGCGAAATCGAGACGCTCAATCGGCTTGCTGCCTTCAAAGGTCAGTTCGGTGCCAATGCGGCCTTCGTCCTCCATGCCGGAAATCTCGTGACAGCCAGCGCAGCCGTAATGACGAACCCACTTCTTGCCTTCATCCTTCAGCTTCGGGTCATCCATGAACGATGCGTCGGCATAAGACGAAGGCTCCTGCTTCTTCTGCGTCATCAGATACGATGCGATGTCCTGCGCATCCTCGACACTGAGGCGCAGGCTCGGCATCACCGTCATGTTCTGAACTTGCAGTTCGTGGCCATCGTTGGGGCACTGGCTGTGTTGCAGGTCGAACTGGTAAGGCAACCCTTTCCTGGCGTAATCCTCAGGGCCGATGTCCTTCTTCTCGTACGGGCAATAGGGACGGGTGCGCTGGCGAGCATTGTGGATCCAGCGCACCAGGTAATCGTAGTTGGCCTTCTCGCCGACTCGGCTTAGGTTCGCGGCGAAGGTGCCACCTTGCATCTGATCGCCTTCGCCGATCGAGTGACAAGCCAGACAGCCGCGAGTTTCAAACAGTTCTTTGCCGTGTTCGGCATTGCCAGGCTTTTGTTTGGGAAGCGGATCGGTGAACGCTGATTGCCACAGATACGCAGAAATCGCCTGTATCTGATGGTCGGTGAGGCGGAAGTTCGGCATCTTGGTCGTCGGACGGAAATCCGTCGGTTTTTTCAGCCACACCGGAATCCAGTTCTTGTTCACCTTGAGCCGGACGTCTTTCAGGTTCGGGCCAACCTTTTTCTGGTCCTGCATCAGGCTGTGGGACTGGAAATCAAGCTGCTGGATACGGCCATCCATCTTACTGTTAGAAACCTTGAGCGCTATGGCCTTGTCGTTCAGCCGGTTGGCTTCGTCGTTGGATTCGGCGGCGTCGGCCTGCTTCATCAGATACGCAGCCTGCTTTATGTTTTCTGTCTTCTGTTGTTCCAGTTGCTTGATCTGCTGGCTGACATTGTTCAGATCTTCGGGTTCCTTGTCGTAACCCTCATAGCGATGACACCCCATGCAGCCTTTCTGGCGGAAAAGGTCCTTGCCTTCGCTGATGGTCCAGCCCACATCGCCACTGATCAGCACCATGTCCGCGGAGTGGCAGGTCTGGCAGCCCGCTTCGACATTCTGTTCGGGAAAGAGCGGCCACAGCCAGTGTTCATAGTTTCCGTGGGCCTTCTCGATACTCGTCGTGGCACGCCCATTGCCCTGGTGGCAGGGCGAGCAACCAAACTTGTCGGGATCGTGAGCCTTGAGAAGCTCAGGTTCAGGATGGCTCGTAAAGGCAAGCGCGTAGTCGTCGGGCTTCTTTTCGCCTTTCGGAGTCATGGAAGCCGCGGTCAGCTTCAGCGGCTCCCGGATTCCCATGTGGCAGGATTCGCAGCGGTCCACGATGTTCGCTTCCGCGACGTTGATCTGCACGATTTTCGGATCCCACTCTGCCGTCTTCCTCTTCAGGCCATCGATCTGCGTGGGCGTGAGGTCCACCATGTGCTCCGAGAGATAGGCGGACATCTTCGTGCTGGCCTCAGTGACGGGCTTCAGAACCTCGCCCAATTCCGCGTTTAACTTGGTGCGCTCATCCTTGAGGTCGTTGTACTTCTCTTCCAGTTGATTGAAGTTGTATTTCTCTCTGTGCCCATCGGGGAATTCGACCGTCGCCAGCTTCTGCTTGTATTCCTTGATGTCGTTTTGCTTGCTCTGCTTGGCCGAAGCGCTGGTGTCGGTCTCCATCTCGTAGGTCAGAGCGTTAACGTACGCGCGCCGGTCGGTGAAGACATTCTGCACCGCAAGAATCTGTGCACTGAGATCGCTTATGTGTATCTGCAGTTCATCCCGGTGTGGCTTGGCAGCAGCGGCGGCTTGTTCGTAGGCCCGGTCGAGTTGCTGATATTCCGGATTCTGCGTAACGTCCTTCTCAGATTTTTCGGACTTCGAATCGGCAGTCTTCAGGAACGCGCTGTAGCGCTGCTTCCATTCGTTCTGGAAAGCTTTCCACGGACGCTGGCCATAAGCTTCGTCCCACAACGCCCAGAACAGCGTCGCCATGAGGATGACCATGGCAATCACATAATGAAGCGCGTACGACTTAGTGACTACCGGATCTTGCTCGGGGATGGGTTGTTCAGCCAAAGATTCTCCCTCTATTCGTTGAACACAGCTAGATTTTTCCTGTCATTCCGAGCGGAGCGAGGAATCTCGGTTTTTGCCGGGAAGCAGCTAGATTCCTCGCTCCGCTCGGAATGACAATTTCTTCTTTACCTCACACGTTGAACCACGGCGTGATCCACACGTACTTGACATGCAACAAAAGCCGCAAAGCCATCTTGATGGGCAAAGCGATCATAGTCAGCATGAAGAACTGCATGATCGAGTACTGCAGGAAACTCATGCGCTTGTAGTCTTTCGGATTGTAGCGGCGAAAGAAGGCGTGCAGCAGAAACCCGCCGGCCGCGAAGTAGCCGCCTACCACAATCGCACCAAAAATCGCCTTGCCCAGATTCGACGCAATCCCGAAAAGATCGGGCAAATCGCGGTTTACCTCGTAGATCAGGCGATTGTGATCCCAGGTCTGCCCCGGCCAGAACCACTGCCAGCCCGGCCCGCGAATAAATGTTCCGATGAGGATCATCGCGACCCACAGAATGACGAAGCCGAACAGGAACGTCCCAATGGCGAACTTGCGTTGCTTCCAAGTGTAATAACCACTTCCGAGGGGATTGGTGTCGATGTAGGGAATCACCATCAGGCCGATGATAATCAGCGTTGGCATCACGACGCCGGCGATCCACGGATCAAAGTACACCAACATTTCCTGCAGACCGAGAAAGTACCAGGGTGCCTTCGCAGGATTCATGGTCAGGTTGGGATTGGAAGGCTCTTCGAGCGGAGCGCTCAGCGTGATCGACCAGACCATCAAGACAATGGTGACAATAATTGCGGCCAGGAATTCAATCCGCAAGAGAAAAGGCCAGACATGGACTTCTTTCTGCCAGCCGGGACGGAAGGGCCAGCTCTTGCGATGATGCGTCTTGGCCATCGCGGGACTGGTTTCCAATTCGCCGATCAGTTCGTCGTTAGCCTTGGCCTGCTTCCATGCCAGATAGATGTAGAAGATCAGCAGCGGAATCAGACCCACGATCGGCACGTTGTCAGGTGCCGACGCAATCTCCCAAAGTTGATGCCAATCCATAGTGTCTCCAGCGCGCGCTCTACGCTCTACCGCGCCTCGCCAAGTGTCATCCTGAGCATAGTCGGTCGTGCGCGAAGCGAACGACCCACGGAGTCGAAGGACCGTTATCAGCTCAGTACCGCAAATAGCCTCGCAGGGAATTCTCACCCTGCATCCCCAAAATGCCTTACGCCATCTGAGGCGGTGTAGACATTACAGGGATCCTTCGACTTCGTATGACGTTCATCTCCGTGAACGTCATACTCGCTCAGGTTGACCATGCACTCTTCCACTGCTACTCCACTCTTCGGCGTGGCTTGTCCGCTTCCTCCGTCAACATCACCGGAGCCGGTCCGGAAATACCACCATCCTTCCTCACGCGCCAGAAGTGCACAATCATCAAGACGGAAGCCACGATCGGAATTCCGATGCAATGCCATATATAGGAGCGCAGCAGCGCGTTCGCATCCACGATCGAACCGCCCAAAAGTCCGAATCGTACGTCGTTGTAAGGCGTCATGCCCAGCATTTTCCCGAAAGGACCCTCGTGGCCCAGCAGCGGCGTGGCGCGAGCCATATTCGTGCCTACGGTGACCGCCCAGAATCCCAGTTGATCGTCGGGCAGAAGGTAGCCGGTGAACGAGAGCAGGAGGGTGAACACTAGCAGCAGGACACCGATATTCCAGTTGAACTCTCGCGGTTTCTTGTATGACCCCGTCAGGAACACGCGGAACATGTGCAGCCAGACCGCAATCACCATCAGGTGAGCGGCCCAGCGATGCATGTTGCGCAGCAGCTTGCCGAAGGGAACATCATGTTCCAGATACAAGACGTCGCGGAACGCCTGAACTTTGCTGGGGTGGTAATAAAACATCAACAGAACGCCGGTGAGCGTGAGCACAATGAACAGGTAAAACGTAATTCCGCCCATGCCCCAGGTATAGCTGTAGCGCACGGCGTCACGGTTGATCTTGGCTGGATGTAGGTGAAGGAAGACGTTGGAGAGCACACCCAACGCCCGGTTGCGCGGCGTGTCGTCGTGCTTGTGGCGGAAGATTGAAGTGTAGACCTGGGTCTTGGTCGGATCTTTCAGGCCTTCAATCTGCTCTTTGGCTTTGACTGGAATGTCGGTCCTGAGCGACTGAACGTCCTCTTTGACTCCAGCTTTCACCCGCTCCAGCAGCCCTACCCGGTTGCCGTTTTTGCCGTTTCCGTTTTCTTCAGGCATTTGCACCTCTTCTGAACTTGTGACCCTCGGCTGTCCGGTCGAGCGAAGCTCGACCATTTTGCTAGCGACACGTCAGCGCTACGCCGGCAAGAAAGCCCCTGGGTCATTGAACTGGGTCGGTTGGCCCTTCGGCCACTGGTAGAGGCGCGAGACATCCACCAGGATCTGGCCGTCGGGCGCGATCTGTAGATTCGCCCGGTCCATGGGCCGCGGCGCCGGGCCTTCAAAGTTAATCCCTTCACTGTCGTATCCGCTGCCGTGGCATGGGCACTTGAATTTGTTCTCGCTGGGCTTCCAGTCAGGCGTACAGCCGAGATGTGTGCAACGCGCGTAAATCACGAAGATGCGGTCGGGCGTGCGGTCCACCCAGATGCGGAACTTCTGCTGCCACTTGGTGTCCACTCCCAGGCCGTATTCCTCGGGGTAGCCGATTTTGAAACTGGTCGCCGGCTCGAACAGAGTGCGCGGCAGGAAGAAGCGGAAGAATGCGATGAACCATGCGGTGAGGAAAGCAGCCACGGCGCTCCACACCAAACGGCGGCGTTGCTGATTGACCTCATTATCTTCCGGACCAACCGCGGCCACTCCCCCGGCGGCGGCTGCCTTGGAAGTACCTACAGCAGGCGTGCCGACATATCGGGTGGACGCGCCAGTGCGGGCCACCGAAGCGGCTGCGGAAGCCGCCACTGCAGGAGCCGCGCTGGCGGCGGGACGAGAAGCCGCCGGAATCGGTGCTGCCGCCGCGGCGGGCGCTGGCGCTGGCGCAGGAGCCGCAGCCTCCGCGGGTTCTCCAAGCAAGGCTGTGATTTCGGTGTCATTGAGCGGAGGCAGACCTTTGCGCCCGCGGCGCGCCTGTTCTGCCGCGATGGCTGACTTGCTCCACTTTTTTCCCTGGGCAACCCACCTGGCCACTTCCTCGCTGATGGCGCCACCCACGGCCGCAGGTGGCGCAGGTGTCGAGGGAGCCGCGGCAGGGATTTGGGCGGAAGGAGCAGATGGCGGTGCGGCTGCTGCAGGGCTGGGCGCGGCGGCGACCGGAGCTCCATCGCCGCTCTCCCAAGGCATGGGAGCACCAGCCTTCAAAGCCTCCATGTCCGCGTCGGTGAGCAGGGGCAAACCTTTGCGTTGGCGATAGGCTTGCTCCATCCCGATGACCGAATTATTCAGCGCCTTCCGCGGCCACGGCGGAAGGTGCCCAAGCACACCTTTGGCTGACTCGTCTGCCATCCGTCCTCACCCTTGGTCGAACTGCCGCAGCGATCCTCAGCCTGCGGCCACAGCAAGAACTTCCGCGTTGCGTTCCTTCCCTAAATCATAACCGATTGCGGATTTCACGAGGTCTGCCAGTGCCGCAATGAAAATCGGCGAATCATTCAGGCCGGCAGTCATCTCGAACTGCTTGATCCCGAGAGCAGCAGCTTCCCGGCGAGCCTCGTGATCGATCTCTCCCAGCGTCTCCACGTGATCGGAAACAAATGAAATCGGAACCACGCAGACTTCGCACATGTCTTCGGCGGCGAGTTCACGTAGAGTTTGGCGCAGCGAGGGCTGCAGCCACTTACTGGCGCCCACTTTGCTCTGGTAGCAGAGCCGGTGATGATTCGGCCATCCTCCGCGATGCATCGCCAGTTCCACCGTCTCTTCAATTTGCCGCTGGTACGGGTCGCCTTTTTCGATCACCGCCAGGGGCACGCTGTGTGCACTGAACACAATCTCCGGCTGCTCGGGGCCGGGAAAACGCGCCAGCGCCTCGCTCACCTTCTCCACCAGCGCTTGCAAATAAAGTTCGTTGCGATAAAAACTCTCGATGCAGTGGACCGGGAGATCGTCCCGGAACAGCCGCCGCCACTCGTTGAGGCTGCTGCCGGTGGTTGTGCTCGAATAATGCGGATACAGCGGCAGCAGAACTACCTCGTCGCATTCCCCCGCTTGCAATTGAGCAATCGCTTCGCCGGTGAATGGATGCCAATAGCGCATGGCCACGAAGCAACGGGCATCCAGGCCTGATTGCGCCAGCTTGATTTGTAGGCTGCGGGCCTGCTGCTCGGTAAAGCGGCGTATCGGCGAACCACCTCCGATCACCGCATAGTGGTGCTGCACCTTTCGCGCGCGCGTGCTCGAAATCAGTTTGGCTAGCGGTTTACGCCCGACGCGGGCAAAGGGAAAATCAATGATGTCGGGATCGCAGAAGAGATTAAAAAGAAAAGGTTCAATGGCCTCCAGCGTGTCGGGTCCGCCGAGCTGGAAAAGCACCACACCAATCCGCCGAGTTGAATGCGCCATCCCCCAGGGTCCCTTGAGAACAGAGGATGTTACTCAATCATGGGAGGTTTCGTCAACGCGGAACTGGTGATTCCAGGGCTCAGGTGCGCGAAGACTCGGTCGCAGATTCGATCCGGGGCGCAGATCCCATCGCCTCAATCATGGAATCCGCGAATTCCGATGTGCCTGCCGTGCCGCCGACATCGCGGGTCAACTTTTCCCGGCTGCGATAGACCTTTTCCAGCGCATTGCGAATTTTGAGCGCAGCATCGTACTCGCCAAGATGGCGAAGCATCAGCAAAGAGCAGCGAATGACCGCGGTTGGGTTGGCGATGTTCTTGCCTGCGATGTCCGGTGCGGAACCGTGAACCGCCTCGAAGATGGCGCAGTGCTCGCCGAAATTCGCGCTGGGTACCATGCCGAGCCCGCCGACAAAAGCTGCGCACAGGTCGGAAATAATGTCGCCGTAGAGGTTCTCCATCAGCAGCATGTCGTACTGGTAGGGATTCATCACCAGTTGCATGCAGGTGTTGTCCACGATGTGCTCACCGTAAGTGATCTCGGGGTATTCCTTGGCGACATTGCGGGCACAGCGCAGGAAGAGACCGTCGGAGAGCTTCATGATATTGGCTTTGTGAATGGCATGAATCTTCTTGCGCTTGTTTTTGCGGGCGTACTCGAAGGCGAAACGGGAGATACGGGTGCACGCCTTCTCGGTCATGATTTTCAGGCTTTCAACCACGCCGGGGATGACTTCGTGCTCGATGCCGGAGTAAAGACCTTCGGTGTTTTCCCTCACGATGATCAGGTCGACGTCGGGATAGCGGGTCGGAATGTGCGGCAGATTGCGGATGGGGCGGAAGTTCGCGTAGAGTTCGAATTTCTTGCGCAATTCGACATTGATGCTGGCAAAGCCGCCGCCAATGGGCGTAGTCACCGGCCCCTTGAGCCCGACGCGGGTCCGTTCGATGGATTCGATCAATTCCTTCGGAATGTATTCGTGGTACTTCTCGTAAGCCTCAGCGCCCGCAGCAAATGTTTCCCATTCAAACTTCAGACCCGTGGCCTCGAGGATGCGGACGGCTGCTCGGGTCACTTCTGGACCGATGCCATCGCCGGGGATGAGAGTGATCTTATATGTCATGTCCGGCAAAGACGCGCGAGGACGCCCGTCCTCCACAAGAAGCTACTGTGTTTTTGCGGCGCACTTACCCCGAACTTCCGGCGCGTCCTTGGACTTCAGCAGGTCCTTCAGCTCGGTCATGAATTCCTGCACATCTTTAAAGTCGAGATAGACGGACGCGAAGCGCACATAAGCTACTTTGTCGTAACGGCGCAGGCGGTTCATGATCAACTCGCCGAGTTCACTAGTCTTGCGTTCCCGCTCCGGCGATTCGATTACAAAGCTCTCGGCCTCATTCACGATTTGTTCCAGCTTGCCGATGGGAACCGGACGCTTTTCGCATGCCCTCAACAGGCCGTTCAATACTTTCTGGCGATCGAATTTTTCCCGCCGTCCGTCTTTCTTGACCACCATGTAGGGAATCTCATCGATGCGCTCATAGGTGGTGAAGCGCTTGCCGCACTTCAGGCACTCGCGGCGGCGGCGGATGGATTCGGCTTCTTTGCTTTCGCGCGAATCCACCACCTTGTCATTTGCGAACCCGCAGAAAGGACACTTCATGGCGCTTGGAGGTAACTCGATTGATTGTAGCAGGAGGGAATTGGCACTTCGCCATCAGCATTTAGCACGTAGCATTTGGCGCCTAGCCCAGGACTGATCCTACAAATTGGTTCCTGAGAAACCCCGTTCCCTCAGGGGCTAAATACTGAGTCCTAACTGCCCGCGCTGAGCGTCGTCAGGCGGCCGGGGGCGAGGATGGAATTACGGCACTGCCTTCTGCCTTCTCGCTCTCTTTGGACAGCTTCCGCAATGAAAGCCGTTCTCGATGAGCGAGCGCCAAGCCGAGCGGGACTACAGAAACAAAAGTGACCAGCCAAAGCAGAATTCCGCAGCTCGCAGCCAGTTCGTGCGGAGCATCAAAAACGTGCTCCAGCGCAGCAATCGTAGCTAGTTGTGACCCACCCCCCACGCCGGGCAATTGAATCAACGAGCCCAGCATACTGGAGCCCATCAGCAACAGGATCTGCGATACCGGGAGCCGGAGAACCTCCAGACCATAGGAATAAGCCACCTCCTGGTAGGCCAGCGCGATCAGGTACCACATGGCCACCGAAACACCGATCAACTGCAGCAGCGAAGACGCGCTGTGAATGGTATTCAGGCCGTCGCGAAACTCGCGAATGCGCAGCGCAATTCTTTGTGCCAGATTGGAAGCCAGGTGTGAGAAGCGGCGTTCGACCCAAGCGGCCAAGCCTTCGCCGTGCCAGCTGATCACCAGTGCACCCAGGGTTAGCGCTGCGACCAGCGCGACCAGGACGAATCCTCCGTTGCGGAAGCTCGTGTAATACAAGAGCTGCTTCGGCGCGGCCGCGAAAAAGATTGCCAGAATCAGCAGCAGAGTAAATGCCCCGACGTCGAAGATGCGCTCGATTGCCCAGACCGCTAGCTGGGAGGAAAAAGGCAGGCTTTCCTTGCGGGCGATGAGATAGGGCCGGATCAACTCACCGGGCCGTCCCAGCAGCGCTAATCCGGTGAATCCGATCAGAGTTGGTACGATCAAACCGATGGCCGAGGCCTCGCGCCGCACCGGCCGCAGAAAGATTTTCCAGCGGATGGCCCGCATCAGGTAGGCCAGATAGATTAGTGCAATGGCGGCAAGTATGTGCAACTTGTGAACGTGATCGGTTTGGCGCCAGAACGTCGCCCAATCGAAGTCGCGCCAGGTGCGGAATTGCGCATAAACCAGAGCCGCCAAAATGGCCGTGATCAATCCGTAGACCAGGTTACGTTTCTTGTCCATCTACCAGGACGCTCCACAGCCAAGGTAACCGACGTAGGCACTAGGGTCAACGCAGACTGGTCGTCGGTAGTGGCTCAGTTTGGTATGGAAGCGAGCCAAACGCGCGATTATTGCGTCGCAAAGAACGCGACGCTTCCGCG
>Ga0209415_10000939_pt1 | contig 55514 bp, 48 predicted proteins | sample PeaSoiSIISIP2007_FD_187696 | JGI IMG/M metagenome (GOLD analysis project Ga0209415, IMG submission 187696) | Peat soil microbial communities from Weissenstadt, Germany - SII-SIP-2007 (SPAdes) (version 2) | ecosystem: Environmental > Terrestrial > Soil > Wetlands > Peat | place: Germany... | reverse complement strand
TGCCAAACGGCTCGCCGAATCGGGCTATTCGGTGCTCGTGGTGAATCCGTTCTACCGTGTCAAGAAAGCCCCGACTGCGGAGAATGGCGCCGCAACCGCTATCCCGACATTGCTGCCGCTCGCGCAAGCTCTGACCGAGACGACCCAGATGACGGATGCGAAAGCGTTCATCGGATGGCTGGACGGGCAATCGTCGGTTGCCAAGAATCGAAAGCTGGGCGTGCAGGGTTATTGCATGAGCGGCCCGTTCGCGTTTCGTACCGCGGCCGCCATGCCCGATCGCGTCGGAGCAGTCGCATCCTTCCACGGCGGCGGACTAGTGACAGATATGCCGAACAGTCCGCATCTGCAGGCCGCGAAGACCAAGGTGCAGCTCCTCATCGCGATCGCCGCAAATGACGACATGCGGTCTCCCAATGAGAAGAACGTCCTGAAAGAGACGTTCGCCAAGGCGAACCTGCCCGCGGAAATCGAAGTGTACACTGGCGCCGCGCATGGCTGGTGCCCTCCGGATTCGCAGGTCTACAACGAGCCACAGGCCGAGAAGGCATGGAGCCGCTTGCTCGCGCTGTACGGGAAAGCTCTGGCCTGAACCAACGAATCAGGTGAGACCGCATCGGGGCGGGTTTACGTCGCCAACGAATCAGTATTTGTAGTTTACGATGAGGTGTGCGACGTTGGACGTCCCATTGCCCCACATGCTTCGCACAAAAAAAGGATCGATCGGCTCGGGATTTTTCACCACCAGATCGAATCTTCCCGCTTGCCGCAACGCTTCCGCATCGAGAGTAACTTGTAGCTCCTTGGAACTCACAACCCGGAAAGGCACGGGCATGCCGTTGAAATAGACGGTCGATTTGCGCACGAAGTTGAATCCCGTGAGCTTGATCACCGCGGCAGCGCCCTGCGTCACGATAATTGGGTCCATCGTTTCGATGGCCGGCTGAGGCGAAGCGGGAGGATCCGGGATCGCTGCCTCATCAAGTTCCCTCTGAGGCCCGCCTTCCATGCCGCTGCTCGACTTCTTCAAGTCGACGGCCCAAGGAAGTCCCTCGACGCTCACCGTTCGGGCCGCCACATTGGCAAACGGACTGCTGTATGTGGAATGATAGCCGAGTTCCACCACCTTGCCGTCCTGAATGACCGTGTTGATCTTGTCGAGGTTCCTGATGTCCTGAAGCGGATCCGCGTCGACGATGATCACATCGGCCAGTTTGCCGGCCTCCACCGTGCCAAGCAGATCCTGCTTGCGGAGCATCTCCGCTGGATACTTCGTGGACCCTTGGATGATCTGCATGGGACTCAGGCCGGCATCAGCCATGATCTGCATTTCCTGATGCAGATCGACTCCCGGCACCCATGCGTCGTTGGTATTCCCGGAAATCACCAGATGCCCCCCGGCGTCCACAAACATTTTGTGGAAGCGCAGGGCGTTCTGGTACCCCTTCATCCGTCGCTCGCGCAGTTCTCCGTGGTCGATTCGTACGTAACTTCGCAGTGCGGACTGCACGGCGCTCTGGGGATAATAAGCGAGAAGCTCCTGATTAGTGAAGAATTGCCGGGCTTCCGCGGTGAATTGCTCCCATTCCTTCGGATATCCGGGGAAATTGATCATGAACGTGGGCACCAGAGCGACGTGGCGCGCCACCAAGACCTGAATCAGATCGCGCGCCTTGGCGTCGTCCATTTCGGCGTAGCGGTCGAGTTCGTTTCGGTCGTCGCGTCCTGGCCTGAACTTGGAGGGATCTTTGGTGACCGCGATGCCGACGCCGGAGGAATGAGGCAAGGCACCTGCTCCCAGCAGGGCAGCGTCCTTGGGAAACAAGACGGGACCATACGCTCTCGTGAACACCGGCTTGCCCGCTTTGTTGGCTTCATCAAACGCCGCTTGGTAATAGTCCAGGGGAAGAGCGCCATCGTAGAAAAGGATGTAATCGGCGCCGGCGGCAATCCATGTTTTCACCAGCTGCCGCGTTTCCTCGGCCGATTTCGGAACTCGCGTGTGGGTGAGCGGGTTTTCGAAGCCCGTCGAAACCAGTGCATTGGGATTGGCGCTCAATCGGGAGATTCCGGTGAAGGCTCGCGGACCTCTGGCCTTGCCATGCATGACGGCGTCGCGATAGGGCGCGGCTGTTTCACCGGTCGTGCCGACGTCCACGGTCGAGGTGATGCCATGATTGAGCATCGCCTCGCCGAAATACCAACTGTAGGAATTCTGCGAATCGAAGAGTCCGGGGAGAACGTACTTTCCATCCGCCTTGATGATCCATGCATTCGCCGGATACGGCGCTTGTCCCTTGCGCGAAACGCTGGTAATCCTGTTTCCTTGAATCACGACTGCAGAATCTTGAACCGGCGTCCCGCCGTTGCCGTCAATCAGCGTACCGCCTTCAATCACCAATGCAGGAGCCTGTTGCGATCGCGCGGATGGCAGCCCGGCAAAGAACGCCAAAAACAGTAATAGAGCAAAAGAGGGCCAGTAACGATCAGTCGATTTCCTCATAGGGTTCGTCGCAGGTGCTTGATTGTATAACGTTCGCAAAGCTATCCGCACGGGGGATCTAGCACCTCGTGTAGAATCGATCCATGCCAACCCAAGATCGAGCCGTGTCCATCCATCCGTACTTTAAAGTTGCGGACGGGAAGCTAGATGCATTTAAGGAACTCTCCGAACAGTTCGTGTCAGCCACCGCCAAGGAGCCCAAGTGTCTCTACTACGGCTTCAGTTTCAATGGAAACGAAGCTTACTGCCGGGAGGGATACGAAAATGCAGAGGCCACGCTCTCGCATCTCGCCAACGTGGGCCCACTTTTGGAACGGGTTCTGAAGATCTCTGAAATCACGCGTCTGGAAGTCCATGGGATGGAAGAGGAGTTGGCGAAGCTTCGAGGACCACTCGCCGATTTCCACCCAACCTACTTTGCCCTCGAGTACGGAATCCGCCGTTAAGTGGAGTGAGATTCAAGTCCAATTTATTTTTCGTATTTGGCTAGCTCGTGTTTGGCGATGGCTTCCCGATGCACTTCGTCCGGACCGTCCGCGAGACGCAGGGTACGCGAATTGGCCCATTCTGAAGCGAGAGGGAAGTCTTGTGAGACGCCCGCGCCGCCGTGCGCCTGCATGGCCCGATCCAAGACCCGCAATGCGACATTCGGCGCCACCACTTTGATCATTGCAATCTCCGCGCGCGCCGCCTTGTTCCCGGCCGTATCCATAATATAAGCCGCCTTCAAAGTTAGAAGACGCGCCTGCTCGATCTCCATCCGCGACGTGGCGATGTCCGCGCGGATGGTCCCCTGTTCCGACAAGGCGCGTCCGAAAGCAACCCGCGACTTTACCCGCCTGCACATCGATTCGAGAGCGCGCTCCGCCACTCCGATCAATCGCATGCAGTGGTGAATGCGGCCGGGTCCAAGACGGCCTTGTGCGATTTCGAATCCGCGCCCCTCCCCCAGCAGAAGATTTCCTACGGGCACGCGCACATTCTCAAAGAGAATATCGCCGTGACCATGCGGAGCGTGATCGTATCCGAAGACCGTGAGCATCCGCTTCCGGGTGACACCCGGCGCGTCCATCGGCACCACGATCATGGATTGCTGGTTGTGCTTGGGCGCCGACGGATCGGTTTTACCCATGAAGATTGCAACCTTGCAGCGCGGATCGCCTGCTCCGGAACTCCACCACTTGCGCCCGTTGATCACGTAGGAGTCGCCATCCCTTACGATGCTGGATTCGATGTTGGTTGCGTCGGAGGATGCAACCTGGGGTTCCGTCATCGCGAAGCAGGACCGGATCTCACCCGCAAGCAGCGGCTTGAGCCACTTCTCTTTCAACTCGGGCGAACCGTAACGTTCCAGCACTTCCATGTTTCCGGTGTCCGGCGCCGAGCAGTTGAACACCTCCGGACCTATAGGCGAACGGCCCATGATCTCGCACAGGGGAGCGTATTCCAGGTTGGTCAACCCGGCGCCATGCTCGCTCGCCGGCAGAAAAAGGTTCCACAGCCCGGCAGCGCGCGCCTTCGGCTTCATGTCTTCGATCGCCGGAACGGGCTGCCACCGATCCGGACCTTCACCGTGCTCTTTGTACTTCGATTCGCTGGGATAAACGTGCTCTTCCATGAAGGCGGTTACGCGCTTCTGAAGATCCTTTACCTTGGGCGAGAATTCGAATTCCATCGCTTCCCTCGATTTCTTACCTGTACGTGCGAAGTTCGGGTTCGCCCAGGTGCGGGATTGTATTGAACGAATGCAGCCGCAATTGGCCATCGTGCAACCGCATCACTGTGCAGGACGCATTGTGCAGCACTCCCGCCAATCGCATGGCTCGCTCGTCGTGGATCTCCATGGCCAGCGCCGTCCATATTCCGATGGGGGTCGCGGAGGTAAACACCACGATGTCCTCGTCGCGCTCCATTGGCGCCAGCTTCAAACCGCATCCGATCACACGCTCGCGAAACACCTGCCAAGTTTCACCATCATAGGCATGCTGACCTCGGATCCACGCCTGAACCACTTTGACATCACACGGTAGCCAGCGCCGATTCACGCCGGCCTCGGGCTGCTTGGCAGCCGCTCGTGCTTGTATAACGAGCTCCTCGTATTGACGCGCAAACTCCGGATCTTCGGCGCACAACTGCGGCGCTAACGCCCGATAAACATCCGTCAGATCGAACTCGTCCCAACCGGGTTCCCGTACAATTTCCGGAAATGGGGCGCCCGCTTCTCGATAAACGGCTCTTACTTCATCCGCCGTCTCCTGCTGGCGAGTGAGCGCTCCAGAATACGCTGACGCGAAGCAGATCTTCTCGGAGACGAAATATTCGCCCAGCAGCGTTGCCTGTCGCCGCCCTAACTCCGACAGCGAATCGTATGCCTCGCGAGTACCAGCCTGACCGTGCCGGACCAGGTAGACGCGGCTCACAGGCGGGCCTCCGCGCTCTTGCTCTCAATGAGCGAGGCCGCCAAACGGACGAGTCCCTGCACGCGCCGGTCGAAGGTGCGAAAGCGCTCATCCTGTGTCTGCCCGCGGTGAAATCGATAATAGATCTGTTGCAGGATCACGGCTAGTTTGAAGATTCCCAGAACTTCGTAGTATCGGATATGGGTAAGGTCGCGGCCGGTTCGCTCCGCATATCTTTGCAAAAACTGATCGCGCGTGTACCATCCCGGTTGCGCCGTTATGCCAGGCGTCGCCGGATGTGGATCGTCTTCCGCCGCGATGCTGGCCCAAGTCCAGTAACACATGGTCAGCCCCAGGTCGGCTAGGGGATCTCCGATGGTTGTCATTTCCCAGTCGAGCACTGCCTCCACGCGGTCGCCCGACGGCTGCAGCATTACGTTGTCGAGCTTGTAATCGTTGTGCACTAGCGTTGCATCGACGGAATGCGGCAAAGAATCGTTCAGCCATCGGACGATGCGGTCCATGTCCGGAAGCTCTTCGGTTTTGGCGCGATTCCACCGTTCCGCCCATCCTCGCACCTGCCGCTCGACGAAGCCCTCGGGTTTCCCGAGCGAACTCAGAGGGGACCGAGACACATCAATGGAATGCAGCCGCACCAAACAATCGATGAATACTTCGCTCACCTGTCGCGGATAATCCGGAACCGCGGCCAACTCGCGAGGCACCACGTCGCGAATTACGACCCCGCGCCTGCGTTCCATCAGGAAGAAAGTGCTGCCGATCACCGAGGGATCTTCGCACAGCAAGAACACCTGAGGCGCTTCCGGAAAGTGCGGATGGACGGCGTGCAGTATCCGATATTCGCGCGCCATATCATGCGCTTTCGGCGCCAACGGCCCGAGCGGCGGACGTCTCAAAATGTATTCGCGGCCGTCTGTTCGAACCAGATATACAAGGTTGGAGTGGCCATGAGGGAACTGCTCGATCTCGACGTCCGTGGCGCCGCCAGCCAGATTCTCGCGTAAGTAATCCGCCAGGGCCGCGCGGTTGAGTTCTTCGCCGGGGCGGACAGCGGAGGTATCGGATTCAAATGCCACCATTCTCAACGGCATTTTATGATAGCAGGGCAGTAGTGGGTGAGTTGGAATTGCAAGCAGGCGTGCGTGAAATTAACGACCAGGGCGTTCACACGAGTGTGAACGCGGCACGCAAGAGAGCGTGCGCCACGACTACTTCGGGGGCTGCATGTGGAGTTCCAAGAGGGCGGCGGCTTGCTTGAGATCGCGCTCTTGCTGGTGGCGGCGCTCGAATTGGATTTCGCGGAGCTGCTCCGCTGTTTTTTGCAACTGGCGGGAGAGACGCTGGCCGTGCAGGCCAAGCGTGGCGAGGGCGCGGTGGGCGTCGACGATGAGCGGGAGGCGATTTTGAGGGCCGGGTGGTGGATGTTGTTGAGTAGGAGGGTAAGATTGATGGGGGAGTGGGGTGAACGCTGGCTGGTGACTGGGGACCAAGGAATCACGAGTCATTGAACCATGAGTGAACACACTGGCCTCAATGTCGCCATCAGCCGGAGCGTCCAGAGTCCCGCCGTAGCGGTGAACAGGCCGGGCCAGGTGCTATTTGCCAGTCTGATCGGCACCACGATCGAGTTCTTCGACTTCTATATCTACGCGACCGCCGCCGTACTCGTATTTCCCAAGTTGTTTTTTCCTGCTTCGGACCCAGCCTCAGCCAGGCTCGCCTCGCTGGCGACGTTTGCGATCGCCTTTTTCGCGCGGCCGTTCGGCTCGGCGCTCTTCGGTCATTTCGGCGATCGCATTGGGCGCAAGACGACGTTAGTTGCGGCGCTGCTCACAATGGGGCTCTCGACGGTCGCCATCGGGGCCCTGCCGACCTACAGCACCATCGGCGTGGCAGCGCCACTGCTTCTCGCGCTCTGCCGCGTTGGCCAGGGACTCGGACTCGGCGGCGAGTGGGGTGGCGCTGTGCTGCTAGCCATCGAAAATGCGTCGCCCGGAAAGCGAGCCTGGTACGGCATGTTTCCGCAACTGGGCGCGCCCATCGGATTCCTCTTCTCCGGGGGCGTGTTCCTGGGGCTCTCTCAAGGACTCACCGATGAACAATTCTTCGCCTTCGGTTGGCGCATTCCTTTTCTGGCGAGTGCCGTGCTGGTATTGGTGGGCCTGTATGTGCGGCTGACGATCACCGAGACTCCTGTGTTCCGCGATGCGGTCGGCCGGCGAGAGCAGGTGAAGGTTCCGATCTTCGTGGTGTTCCGGGACCATTCCCGGACGTTACTGGTGGGCACCTTGGTTTCGCTCGCGACCTTTGTGCTTTTTTACCTGATGACGGTGTTCGCGCTGTCCTGGGGCACGACGGCGCTAGGCTATAGCCGGGAAAAGTTCCTGGTGATCCAGTTGGTCGGAATTCTGTTCTTCGCACTCGGTGTTCCGATAGGCGGGGCATGGGCTCAACGGGGCCGCCGCCGTACCCTGCTTTGGGTTACCGCAGCCATTAGCGTGTTCGGGCTGATCATGGCACCGATATTCATGGCCGGCACGGCCGGGGCGGTGATCATGATGGCACTGGGCCTGTTCTTGATGGGCCTGACCTACGGCCCGCTTGGCACGGTGCTTTCTGAGCTTTTCCCGACAGCGGTGCGTTACACGGGCAGCTCGCTCACATTTAACTTCGCGGGCATATTCGGTGCGTCGCTGGCGCCCTACATCGCGACGTGGCTGGCCACTACCTACGGGCTGCAGTATGTCGGCTACTATCTCTCCGGGGTAGCGGTCATGACACTCATCGGGGTGTTCGCGATGCGCGAAACCAAAGACGACGAACTCTAATCGGCTAGGTCTCGAGCATCCTTGGACTACCTTTTCTAAACTCAACCTCCGAGTGGCGCGTGACTCAGGACCTATATCTCTTTGGTCGGCCGGATGCCGAATCGCCATAACCACAAAAACTCAGCGTTTTACGGGGCTCTGCCCCGGTTGCGAGGGAGGCAGGGCGTGAAAGTCTATCGGGCGACGCGAGACAAAACTGGATCGCGAACTATTTCACGACCCGCTCCCAGATCAAGGTCGATTCGACGACGGGCGCGGTGAGTTCCGGAGTATCGATCCGCAGCGCGACTCGATTCGGCCCGCTGAATGTAAACCAGCGTTTGCGATCCCTACCGACAACGTTGGGACTTTTGTCAATCTCAACGTGATGGATCACAAATCCTTCTTTCGCATGAATCTCGACGGTGGCACAATAGCTGCCCATTCCCGTGATTCCGGACAGAGCTTCTTCCGGCGTGGGTGCGGTTGCTGACTTCCATAGAGGCCGATTGGGATTCATGAAGACGGAGCACATGTGACCGGTATCGGTATAGATGAGATAGGCGACGCTGATTGGATTTTGCCTCGTCGTTCCGTCGGCGAGGCGCTGTGCCCAGGACACCAGCCGCCACGTGCCTACAAACTGCTTGGTGATGTCATCTTGGGATTGGGCACGCGACATGCTGCTCAGCGGACCGAATACCAATGCCATTGACAATGCGACAATTTGTTTCATCTTCTTGTCCGCCTTTTATGCATGTTCGTTTAAGGAGGTGCTGCTGTGACGCGCGCCAAAGGGGCAATGAAATAATGCCGACGATTGTATCAAACGCACATGCTCGCCAAATCCCGGGTGGTCGGGCACTCGGAAGTTGGCTCTGCGGCTGCATTCGAGCAGAGGTCGCAGGGCGTCGTGATTGCGAACGCGGAGATAGTCATCCGACGTTTGGGCACCGGGGGATAGTGACGCGGTCTTCAAGCCTCCGGCCAGCGCGACCAACCGAAAGGCGTCAGACGGCCGGAAACCCGACTGCGAGCAAACCTTCACAATAGATGAATGCCATTCAGCAAAGGCTCGTGGCGGGACACGCTCAGAATTCCCGCGATCGCAGCGCCGATGTTCCTGGTCTCTGGTCCCGATCTCGTTGTCGAGACCTGCCGATCCGGAATCATGGGCACGTTTCCAGCGCTCAACCAGAGGACCAGTGAAGGGTACGGGGCGTGGCTCGATGAGATTCGGGAACGGCTCGACCGGATCGAGGCCGCCACTGGAGTCTCTCCAGCCCGTTCGGCGTCAATCTGATCGTTCACAAGACCAACGAACGGTTGCGTCGCGATGTCGAGATCACGGTTCAACAACGAGTGCCGATCGTGATCACGTCGTTAGGCGCGGTGCGGGACGTGGTGGATGCGATCCATTCCTATGGCGGGCTGGTGTTCCACGATGTCATCAATCTTCGCCACGCCCACAAAGCGGCCGAAGCCGGCGTGGATGGACTGATCGCGGTCTGCGCGGGGGCCGGAGGACATGCAGGTTTGTTGAATCCCTTCGCGTTTGTCGCGGAACTCCGCCAGATCTTCGACAAGATCGTGATTCTTTCCGGCGCGATCACTCACGGCCGCCAGATTGCCGCGGCGCAGTTAATGGGCGCCGACCTGGCTTATCTTGGCACCCGCTTCATTAATACGCGCGAATCCCTTGCGCCCGCCGGCTACAAAGAGATGATCCTGGCGTCCACTGCGAAAGACATTGTGTACACACCCGCCGTCAGCGGGGTAGCTGCAAATTTTCTACGTGCCAGCCTCATCGCCGCTGGAGCAGATCCCGACAATTTGCAATCGTCCGTGAAGCTGTCGGTTTCCTCCGAGGGTGAGGCGAAAGCCTGGAGGGATGTGTGGTCGGCGGGACATGGAGTCGGAGATATTCACGATATTCTCCCGGCGGCTGAGCTGTGCCAGCGCTTGATTGCGGAATATCACGAGGCGATCGCTGGAATTACCCCGGGAATCACAGGATCGCCACGGCGCGCGTGAAGCCCGCGGACGCGCCTTTGATCTTGAACGGAAAACACGAGACCAGGAAGCCGGTGGCCGGCAACTGTTCGAGGTTCGCCAGCTTTTCAATCTGACAATAACCAATTTCGAGGCTCGCCTTATGGCCTTCCCAAATGATCGACGGATCATGCGATTCCGAAAATCGGCGACGCGTAAAAGAGAACGGCGCATCCCAGCTCCAGCCGTCGGTTCCCACGACTCGCACACCGCGCTCGAGCAACCATAGCGTGGCCTCACGTCCAAATCCGCAACCGGAATCGACGTAAGCCGGAGTGCCGTACGCCGCCCCCGCGCGCGTATTCATCAGCACGATGTCGAACGGCTTCAACTCGTGTCCCGTAGCTCCAACCCGCTCGGCAACTTCCTTCGCCGTGACGACATGTCCGTCGGAACAATCGCGGAAATCGAGCTTGACTCCAGGACGATAGAACCAGTCGAGCGGAACCTCATCGATGGTCCAGGCGCGCTCGCCTCCATTCATCGTGGAGGCATAATGCCAGGGCGCGTCGACATGGGTCCCGTTGTGCGTGGTGACGGTAAGCAGTTCCAGGGCCCAGGCCTCGCCGCGAGGCAACTGAGACGCTTCGAGTCCCGGAAACATCGCGAGCATGCCAGACATCGACTGCTGATGATCGGAGTACTCGATGCGCGGTCCAAGCCCCGGCGGGTCCGCGGGCACCGTGTTTTCGAGCGGCCGGGAAAGGTCGACGATTCTCATACCTTCACCATCATCGCCTGGAACCGGTTAGAGCGAAATTGGCAGCCCGACCGCCGGCGTTTCACATCCGCCAGTTGATGGCGAAGGTGAGCCGGTTCTCATGTTTCGCGACATCCGGCACGAACGGGCCAGCGGTCCCTTGCCAACCGTCGGGCGAAGTGGTACCGCCGCGGCCCGAGAAGTACGGAACGTCGGAATGGCGACTGATAAACTCGAAACGGAAATCCAGAAAATCCGTCGGCAGCACGTCAAACGTGGAAGTGAGATCCCACAGCTTCAGGCTATAGTTGTCGGGTCCCGGCGGGAATCCGCTGGGCGTCGGAAGCAAAGCAAGGTAGCGGCCGGGGTTCGTTACTCCCTCGGCCCGCAAAGACCACGCCAGATGATCGTGGCTGAACCAGATTCGATTTGCAAGGGACGATCCGAGCATGTACTCCTTGCGTCCAGGAAACGGGTTCACGCCGCCCCACTGGTTCCCGAAATGGGTATTGAGACTCAGGGCCATCTTCGAGATCCCCGCAGATTGCGGGCGATTGAAATAGCGGACGAGAACGCTATCGTCGTGGTGGAAACGCTTCCGCTGCGGGTCGTCTTTGGTGTCGGCGCCATAGTAGAAATTGGCGACAAAGCCGAGGGACTCGTTCGGACGCCAGTAGTTGGACAGCCCGACAGCGTTGTCCTTGCTCCATTTCCCGTAGGTCTGATACCCGTTCATGAACCAGGGCTCGATCTTGATTTTGTCGGTTGGAAAGATCTGGACCCGGGCTCCCGAGAAATAGAAGGGCGTCATATCGGATAAGAAGGAACGGTTGTAATTCCAGTTCTCGCCGAGCAGGTAGCTCTCCAGTCCGATGTAGGAGTAGAAATAGCCGGCCTCGACGTTAACACCGTTCCATTGGTCGAAATGGTAGCCGCCGAGGGCCTCACCGATGTACTTGTTATTGGCCACACTGAGGTTTCGGCCTCGGTTCACAGTACCGTCCAGGTCCTGAGTGACGGCGAGCTGGTTGCCCGCCTGAAGGGTGATTTTGCCGATCACATTTTTGTAGTTGGTATCGATGCCGATGGTGGCATTGTTGATCTGCCACTCCGTGTTGCGGCCGACGGCGCCGCTTCCGATGATGGTGTCGTCGAGCGGATGATTGAAGGAATAGCCATAGTAGGTGTCCAGATATAAGTTGACTGTGGCAATGGAATTGGAGAGAGGCTGCGACTTTTGCCGGCTCTGGCCGTTCATCCAGGTGAAGTCGCCGAAAGCGAATGGCGCGGGTTTGGCGGCTGGTTGCTCCTCGGCGGATAGACGCAAGCCGCCGACTGTGGGCGTGTTGGGCTGCGATTCGGCAGCGGGCGTAACTGCCGGCGCAACCGCGGCGGTCTGATAAGCGTCGAGCTTTGCCTCCACCGCTGAGAGACGGCTTTTCAGTTCTTTGATCTCCGCGACCAGGGCTTGCACATCCTGGCTGGCGGGCGCGGTCTGGGCAAGCATCTGGACAGTTCCGCATCCGAGCAACATGGCCACGAGCGCGATGCGCCGGGGCCTGGCATAAGGCGCAAAGGAATTGTTCATTGGGTCCTCCCGAAGAGGTCTTCAAATACTCACGCGCACATCGGCGCGACACAGACCGCCTTGGCGAAGATTCCGCGCTTTCGGTCCGGCATCTCTATTCTCTGCCAGAGCAGGTGTGCCAAGAAACCTTATGATCGGGCGCGCGTGCGGCCCGTAGGCCAGGGGGACGTCAGCTATTGGTTCGCAACGTCGATCATGTTGTCGTCGGCGATGACGCCGAACCTTGTTCCGATCATGCGTGCTCCGGTGGCACTCGCATGCGCCAAGGGTGTGCCTTTTCAAGCTGAGCTGCCACACTAATCAGCAGGTCTTCCCTCCCATAGGCCGCACCGAGTTGAATGCCGATGGGAAGCCCCTCGTCGCTCCAAAACAAGGGAAGGGTGATTGCCGGCTGACCGGAGAAGTTGAAAAAACGGGCGAAGGCGCTCCAGTGCAACATGTCAGCGCGATGCTGCGGGTCGGTGCCAAGAGTGCCGAGCTTCGGCGGCAGTAAAGCCGTGGACGGGGAGAGCAACAGATCGAAACCGTCACTCCACCATCCCGCGAACTGTCGGCTGAAGATGTTTACTTGCTCGAGGTTTTGCAAGTAATCCACTGCCGACATGCTGCGGCCCAACTCCATAATAGAGGCCGTTCCGGGCTCCACTTCGTCAGCCCCGGCACGCCTACCAATGCGGCGTTCATAGGCCTGCAATCGGTTGAGCGTTCTAGAGCCAAGCAACCGAAGGTAGACGGCTATCATCTCGTGATCGTCGATGCCGGGCGGCTGGGACAGTTCGACGTGATGCCCAAGCGATTCTAGAAGCCGTCCAGCATCTTCCGCCGCCTTCATACAGGCGGGATCAAGCTGTCCTTCGACCGACTTCGGCAGGCGATTCAGGAGTCCGATACGTAATGGCCGTGGCTTAGAGTCCAGCTCTCGGGTGAAGGGACGCAGCGGAGGCGGAGGTGTTGCGGGGTCCCCCGCCGCAGGCCCGGCGGCGAAATCGAGACAAGCAGCGGCATCTCGAACCGAGCGCGTCAGAAAGCCCTGTACAGCAAGCGGAACCGTCAACTCATCGCCGGGCGCTGAACTGATCCTACCGCGCGTGGGTTTTAAGCCGACGACGCCACAAGCGGAGGCTGGGACACGGATCGAGCCGCCAGCATCAGTGCCATGAGCGACGGGAACCATCAGGGAAGCGACGGCGGCCCCTGCACCGCCGCTGGACCCGCCGGGGGTACGCGTTAGGTCCCATGGATTCCGAGTCGGCCCCCAAGCCAGCGGCTCGGTTGTTGTCATCGTGGCAAACTCGGGGGCGTTGGTTCGGCCAAGATTGACGAAACCAGCAGCACGAATCCGCTTGGCAAGTTCTGCGGTCGCAGTAGCGGTGTAGTTGTGATTTTTCAGGAACCGTGAACCCTGGCCTTCCGGTTCGCCAGCGGTGGTGCACCCGGCGTCCTTCGTTAGAAACGGTACGCCAGTGAATGGACCGTTGGGCAAAGCGCCACGCGCCTCCTGGCGAGCTTTATCGAACCGTTCCCAGATCACTGCATTGATCCGCGGGTTGAGCTTTTCGATGTGGCGAATGGCCCCGTCCACCAGCTCGAGAGCCGAAATCTCACCTTTGCGGACAAGTTCTGCTTGCCCGGTTGCGTCCATCGTTAACAATTCATTCACGTTCGCCTCGGCACTCGCCGCTTTAGGAAGTACTGCGGCAGCAGTACAGCCCAAGAGAATTTTGCGACGAGTGATCTTCGCCATGCGGGGAGTATATCACCGCAACTTCGAGCGCAACGCTCGGCAGCGCAGGGAAAGAAGATCACTGCAGGTGAGTTGAGCAAATAACGCGAGCGTCAGATGCCGGCGTACCAGGCGTAGCCGCCTTCCGGCGACGCGGAGCCCAAGCCCTCGCCGAACCGCTTCAGGTCATCAGTCACCGTCAGGCGCGTGATATATTTCACGTTCTTGTAGCCCAGCTGGCGCGGTACACGCAGGCGAAGAGGCCCGCCGTTGCCCACCGGAAGCTCGCCGCCATTCATCCCGTACGCGACGAGAGTCTGCGGATGCAAGGCATCGGCCATATCGACGCTATCCCACCAGTCGGGTTGAATGGAGCGGTAGACAACGTATCGGGCTTGCGGCAGAATTCCCACCACGCCCAAGACATGCGAGAGTGGCACGCCGATCCATTCAGCAATATAGGACCAGCCTTCTTCACAGGCCAGGTGAGTGATCTGGCTGCGGGAAGGATAGCTCTTAAGTTCCGCAAGCGAAAACGATGCCGGGCGTGCGACCATGCCGTCCACCAAGAGCCGCCAGCCAGCAAACGCTCCCTCCTGAAGGCGCTTGAAGGCTTCGCCCAAAGGAGCGACGTCGTTGGCGAACGGAGGATTCGAAATCTCGCTGCGAGGAAACTCTCGGGCCATGGAGTGGCTGGTGAGTACCCGCTGCGATGCATAGTTGAGCGTTTCCCCCAAACCGTAAAGGCCGCCGTTATCGGGCGGGATTAGTCCATATCGCTTCGCAAGACCGTTGGCGACAACGAGGCCCGACGCGCCCGCCGCTGTCGCAAGTCCGCCGATGATCAGTTTGCGGCGTGATAGATCGCTCATGCGCCCTCCTTATCTATACCAGCGCGGCCCGTGATCATGGCGCGCAGGCGCTTTCTGAATCCGGCTAGACAAATCATCGCGATGTGAACCAAAAGGAAGAGGAAAAGGGCCACGGAGACGAAGAAATGAATGGTGCGTGCGGATTGCTGGCCCCCAAGCACAGATACGGCGGACGGAAACACGGACGCGATGGCGGGCGACATCGCCAGGCCGGTCCAGATGACCAAGGGGAACAGGACGAAGATCACCAACAGGTAGGTGAGCCGCTGAAGCAGGTTATACGACCAGGATTCTTCCTCATCCGGCGGCTTGAAGCGCAAATGGTTCGCGATGGTACTGGAGAAGGCTTGCCACGAAAGATCGGCCCCACCTGGAAGCAAGTTTTTCCGCAAATGTCCGCTAAACAAGCTGGAGATTATATAAAGTAAGCCGGTCAAAACAGCGACCCAGGCAGATTGGAAGTGGAGATACCGGCTCCAGCCGTTCTGGTCCGGCAGCACGTAGCCGTAGCCGGTGGGAACGGATGACCTCGAAGCCGGGATCGGCAGTTTGAACAGCGGAGTAGTATGTATGTTGCCGGTTTCACCCCAATAGAAGCGGGGGTGGGAGATGAGGATTTCAATACCGGTGACGAGCAGGGCAAGAAAGCACAGGGTGGTGATCCAGTGAGTGACACGGACCAGGGCAGAGTGCCGCAAAGAAACCGTCCGGGCCGGGACGGCCGCGGCAGAAGTTGCCACCCAAGCGGAATCGGCCATACGGAATGCTACCAAGTGGCGCGCACGTTGCGCAAGCCGGGGCGGGATGCGGGGATTGGCGAAATGTCCGCACACGCTCCTCGGATCGCAGCCCGTCCGCTATCGACGATAATGATTTTTGCGGGATGAAAATCTCAATTCTAGTTCCCCTGTACAACGAAGAGGAGTTCGTAGCAACCTTACTCGCGCGAGTGATTGCGGCCCCGCTGCCCTCAGGTTTCGATCGGGAAATTATCGTCGCCGATGACGGTTCCACGGACGCTTCGGTGGAGGAGGTGGAGGCCGTAACAGACAAATACCCCGGCATAATTCGCTTGCTGAAGGCCACTCGCAATCAAGGCAAAGGTGCAGCCCTTCGTCGCGCCATTGCCGAAGCGCGCGGCGATTTCTGTATCATTCAGGACGCGGATCTGGAATACAACCCGAACGAATATCCGAGACTTTTGGCGCCATTGGTGGACGGGCGGGCCGACGCGGTATTCGGTTCGCGATTCATGACCAGCGGCGAGCGGCGCGTGCTCTATTTTTGGCACTCGCTCGCCAATCATCTGTTAACGGGGATGTGTAACGTATTCGCCGATCTCAATCTCACGGATATGGAAACCTGCTATAAAGCCTTTCGCACGTCTTTACTGCAGAGTATTCCGCTACGGAGCGAGCGTTTCGGGTTTGAACCCGAGATTACCATTAAACTGGCGAAGCGGGAGGCTCGCATTTACGAAACACCCATCAGTTATAGCGGCCGCACTTATGAAGAAGGCAAAAAGATTGGACTCAAAGACGCCTTCGAAGCCTTCTGGGTGATTTTGAAGACCGCTTTATCGAGGGACATTTATGCCGCCAACGACAAGGACATTCTGGATGCCTTTGCCAGTGCCCCGAATTTCAATCGCTGGATGGCGGATACGATCCGGCCGTACATCGGCAGACGCGTCCTCGAGATTGGAGCGGGGATGGGCAATCTTACCCGCCACCTCCTGCCAGGGCGGAAAAGATATGTGGCTACCGACATCGACCGTGAACATCTGGAGCGCCTGAGTAGCCGCCTATCAAACCGTCCTCATCTGGAAATTGCCGAGCTAAATGCCGCATTTCCCGAAAATCACGCGGCCTTTCAGGGCCAGATGGATACGGTGATCTGCCTGAACGTGCTGGAGCACATCGAAGACGATCTGGAGGCTTTGCGAAACATTCGTTCGTTGCTCGTAGATGGCGGCCGCGCGGTGATTCTCGTTCCCTGCGGCCAGAGCATATTCAATTCCCTGGATGAAGAGCTCGGGCATCTTCGCCGATATTCGGAGGATCAACTACGCGAAAGAATGACGGCTGCCGGATTCGAGGTTGAGACCCTCTTGCGCTTTAACCGTGCTTCCAGGCCGGGATGGTGGCTCAACGGAACCATTCTAAAACGAAGGACGATCAGCCGCCTGCAGCTCAGGAATTTCGACCGCCTGGTTTGGCTGTTACGCCGCGTGGACGCCTATCTTCCGTGGCCGCAAACATCCATCATCGGGATCGGCCGGAGAGCACAACGGATCGAGATGCCCAATCCAGTCAGTAACGAATTGTCCGCGCGGGAGGCGTGACTTCAGGCTTCAAAAGGCGCCATAAAGCAACTGGGGCCAGCGCAATAAAGCCTCCGATAATGCGCGGCAAGGCGACAAAATCGGCTGTCAATGACCGGCCTTCCGCTCCCACAATGAGGACGCCGCGCCGCATCGCATACAGGTTGAACAGAGTCGAGACGACCGTAAAGATCACGGACGAGATGATACTGGTAATCAGTTTCGGTGTACCGCGCGCCAAGTGAACGGCAAACTCGAAAGAGTGTGAGGCGAGGGGAAGCAGAACCAGAGCCGTGGTAGTCGCCAGCCACGCCGGCCGCGCGCTCCGAAACGCGTGTGTCAGCGCGCCGAAGAACCCCGCCGAAACGCCCCGATAGAGAAGCTCAACCGACATGGCGGCAACCGCGGCCCGCCAGCCCGCGGCCAGATTGGCGAAGAAGAAAACGGCCGCGCGAAATAGCGAGCTCAGCAGCGCCGACTTCCAATTCCAGCGCCGGACCAGCAAGCCGACCGGATTAGCGAACAGCTCGCGAAGCACTTGGGCCACCGAAACAAGTTCAGTACTATCTGTTTCAACGCTCAAGTCTCACGATACTGCGGAGAACCTTGCAACGTGGTGAATGTTTTGTGAAAAACCGATGATTTCAGCCCAGCTCGCCGCGCTTGGCGGCCTGAACTGCGTAGTCGGCCGCGCGATAAGCGAGCGCCTGGATTGTGGCCGTCGGTTGCTGCCGCGCCGAAGTGACAAAGCTGCTGCCGTCCACGATCAGCAAGTTCGGAACATCGTGAGAGCGATTACTCCGGTCGACGACGGACTGCTTCGGATCGTTGCCCATCCGGCATGTGCCCATCAAATGAGTGGACGGCAGCATATCCTCCATAGTGATGCCCGACGTCCAGATCTTCTTGGCCCCAGCCGCCTCCAGAATCTCCACTTGTTTGGCGAGGGCCCACTTCAACGTCGCGGCGTCGTCGGGGTGTTGATCGAATGTGACACGCGTCGCGGGCAAGCCCCAGAAATCTTTTAGATCCGGGTCCAGCGAGATGCTGTTTCGCAGTTGGGGCAGGGAACTGGTGTGTGCCAGCACCGTCATCGTGTGGGTGAAATACGTCCGCAGCAACTGCTTGTACTCGGCGCCCCACTTCGGTGCGTCCGGCGGCATCCCCTGAAGGGCGAAGTTCGCAGGATAGTAATTGAAGCGGGCGTCGAGGCCGGCGCCGCCGTAGAAGCCACGCTTCGGATCCGCGCGGTAGTAGTCATGGATGACCCGGGTCACCTGAATGCCTTTGTATTCGTTCAATGGGTGCTCGAACAATCCCATCGCGAGCCCGCCGTTGTCCCACATCAGATGGGTCCCGACCAGGCCGCTGGAGTTGGCCAAGCCTTGCGGGAAGAGCTTCGATTTTGACAGCAGCAGCAAACGCGCGGTTTCGACGCCATTCGCGCACAGCACCACGGCCTTGGCTCGTTGAAAAACTTCACGGCGATTCGCATCGAAATAGACTGCGCCAGTCGCTCGACCGTGCGCGTCGGTCTCAATTTTACGCACGTAAGAATTGGGCCGTATCTCGCAGCGGCCGGTCTTCTCGGCAATCGGGATGACCGAAACTAACGTGCTCGACTTGGCGCGCATCTCGCAACCAAAATACTCGCAGAAACCGCAATGGACGCAAGCAGCCCGGCCCTGATACGGTTGCGACAGGATCGCCATCGGCGCGGGATAGGGATGCAAACCAAGCTTCTTCGCCGCGCGCTCGAACAAGACACCCGAAGATTTCACCGGCATCGGCGGTAGCGGATAGGGCTTCGAGCGTGGAGCCTCAAATGGATTCGCGCCGCCTAAACCCGAGATGCCCAACTCGTATTCGGCCTTGGTGTAATACGGCTCCAGGTCGGCGTACTTGATGGGCCAATCGGCCAGATCCGCGCCGGGCACGTTGCCGAACTGGCTGCGCTCGTCGAAATCGCTTTCATGGAAGCGCCAATAGTTCGCGGTGAAGTGGACGCTGCCTCCGCCCACCTGCCGTCCATACATGATGGCCTTCACGGGCTTCGCCTGTTCGGACTGGTTCTTGCGATAGGTGATCGGCTGGACTTTAGGATCGTTCGTCAGCCCCGGCTGGTAGGTGTACTTGATCTCATCGTGCGTGTAGTCCTTCTCGGTCAAATAAGGACCCTGCTCCAACACAACCACGCGGAACCCCGCGGTAGACAGTTCCTTCGCCACGACACCGCCGGCTGCGCCCGCGCCGATCACCAGGAAGTCGACCGCATCGGAAGGACGAAACGCCGTGCCGCTCATCGGGCCTCTCCGTCAGGGTGGGCGTCGTAGTAGCCGAAGGGGGGCTCGTATGCCATGCGATCCTCGAAGCCGATCAGCTTCCAACCGACGCGATCGCGATTTCCGCCATAACTTGGATTGCCAAGGAATCCGTACAGCGTGTGTGCGCGGAGCAGTTCGAAGAAATCGGCGGTCTTGGAATAGCGGGCCTCGATCGCGTGGATCAACTGAATCTGCTGCTCGCTGGTTAGCGCCGCGATGCCGGCGGAGCTTGGGAACATTTCTTTGCGCTTTTGTTGCACGCTGCCCATGCCGGTCCGATAGGCCTCGCGCAGATGCTCATCGAAGGTCGCGAGCGCCCGATCGATGAAATAAACCACGCCCGCTTCGTGCGCGCCAGGGCCGTCCGTCGAAGGTATGATCTGCGACGTGATCGCGTCGATCTCCGCGGCCGTCGCCGCATCGAACGTCTGAAATGCCGGCGGATTGGATGATCGCACTGCCTCATGGGCATGCTGTTGAGCCGCCGCGATGTCGGCCAGCGCCGCGATGCCGGCGCATTGGGATAGCCAGACCCTCCGAGTGGATTGCATGATCCATCTTGCGCAACTGGGACGGTGTTTTGCAAATGGACGGGAACGAGTGCGCCTGCCTACTCCAGATGTTCTTGAAACCAGCCTGTCTCCTGATAGTAGCGATGGACCACGTCCCAAGGCGGCCAACCCCCGTGGAAATTGCCGGGGTAGCGGACGAACTTCGCATCGACATGCTGCTTTTTGAGCGCGGTGTACATTTGTTCGCCTTCTTCGATCGGTACCCGCAGGTCGGCTTCGCCGTGAACGAATAGGGTCGGCGTCTTCACGTTGCCGGCGTGCGTGATGGGAGACAGAGCTCGCAAGCGCTCCCCGCCTTCTTGTTCCCAGGGAGCGCCTGAAAATTCACTTTCCTTCGTGCGGGGAATGTCGGCGGTGCCGTAATCGCTAAGCCAGTTGGAAATGCCCGCTCCCACCACAGCGGCTTTAAAGCGCGTGGTCTGAGTGATGATCCAATTGGTCAGGAAACCGCCATAGGAATAGCCGGCTACGCCCAGGCGCTTCGAGTCGACTGGATAGTGCGCGATCGTGTAGTCGACCCCCGCCATTACGTCATCGTAGTCGAGCTTACCCCAACCATTCCAGGTGGCCCACAGAAACTTTTCCCCATACCCGGTGGATCCGCGCGGATTTGTGTACAGCACGGTGTAGGCGTTGGAAAGCCACTGGGCTTGGAAATCGAACTCGCTGCCGAACGCCATGTGCGGTCCCCCGTGAATGTTGAGAATCAGCGGATACGGAGCGGTTCCGAGATGCGGTTTCACGATCCAGCCCTCGATTTGCGTGCCATCTTTACTCGCGAAATGAATACGCTCGGCGGGGTTGAGGTCGACCTCGCTCAAGAGGCTATCGTTCAAGTGGCTGAGCCTGGTTTCCCCGCCACCGTCGATACGGGATGAAAACGCTTCGGCCGGGTGCGTGGGGTTCTGTGCAACGTACGCGATGCGGTCGAAATGTTCCGAGAAGCTAAAGCCGCCGAATGATCGTTCTCCTTTGGTGATCTGAACCGGTGCGCCACTGTTGGCGGGCATGCCGAACAGATGCCCGTCGCCGCCCACTTCGGAGCGGAAGTAGATCGATTCCCCGATCCATTGGGGAGGCCCGGGAATCAAGTCGAAATCCGGTGTCAGGTTCTTCATGAGGGCACCCGCCGCTGGCATACGATAGACATCAACCGCGGCGCCATGCTTCTGATGGGCTTCGAGAATCAGATTGAGTCCCTGGCTACGCAGGAACGCGAGACTCTTCCCGTCGGGTGACCACGTGGGCGCGGCATATTCGAATCCGTCGTCGGTCAAGCGGCGGATCTGTCCTTGCAAATCGACAGTCCAGAGATCGGGCCGCTCGTAGGAGTATTCGTCCCGTTGATGCGAATCGGCGATGAAAGCTAGCGCGCCGCTATCGGGACGCCAACGGGTCGCGGTCACATTGACGTTGAGGCGGGTCAACTGCCTCGCGGCCCCGCCTTCGCGCGCGACTACATACAGCTCCTCGGGAGGCGTCGCATGCGGATCGCGAGGATCCGCCAAGTAGCCGCGCCCGTCGAAACGGACATTCATCCAGTCGTATATCTTGCCTTTGAACCGCTGGTCGAGTTGCTTTTCGAATGGCGATTCGGCGTGAGCAACAGGAGGAGGCGGCGTCTTTTTGGTGAAAGCGATGAAGCGGTTATCGGGGCTGAAGATCGGCATCCCGCCAACGCCGGGGATCTGGAATGCGGCCCGCTCGCTTGGCGACTTGTCCATGGGAAGGAACAATGTCTCTCCCTCCACATTTGTACCTTTGCGATTCGAGCGGAACGCGAGCAGCTTTCCGTCGGGGCTCCAGACGGGTTCGGACGCGTCGGAGTCCGCGCCAGTGAGCCTCACCGCGGGAGCCGACCCGTCGGACGGGCTGATCCACAGTTCGGTGTGACGCCGGTTCTCTGCTTCGACAATGTTCGTGCGAACGAAGACCACCCAACGGCCATCCGGGGAGATTGCGGAAGCCGAAGCAGTTTCGATGCGGTAGTAATCCTCTAGTTGGAGCGGACGGCCGGCATCGGATCGAACGGCGAAGAAGCTTAACAGCCCGAGCATGGCAAGTAATTTCATAACTCGCGCCGCATTCGGAATTCTGAATTCTTCCGATTTATTGCGCTTCTGCGACGATGCCGTCCAAGCCCCGGGAAAAATGCAGGTCGGTCCAATGGAACTCAGTGCCGAGCATCTTCTTAATGTCGTCCTTCGACTTCTTCGCACGATTCATCTCGCGGACGCGGGAAACCAGCCGCATCGTGCTCTGACGGAAATCGGTCATGTCCTTCTTCGTGGTCACCGGTCCGTGGCCCGGGACGACAGTGTCGAAGTCGAGTTGGAGCACCGAGCGCAGCGTTTCGGACCACTCCACCCCGCTTCCGCCGCCCGAATAATCAATGAGCTCGGGAACGTCATCACCCTTGGTAAACATATCGCCCGCAGCCAAGACTCGGTCGGCGGGGAACAGCACCACGAGGTCGCCATTGGTATGCGCGCGGCCGAAATGAAAAAGCGCCACATTCTTCCCACCGAGAAAGACGTGCGCGTGATGTTCGATCACGATGTCGGGAAGGCCAGGCTGGTTACCGATCACCATCTGCTCGCGAGCTTCCTGGGTGGCGAGTATCTTCACGTCCATCGCCTGCATTTTGGCATTACCGCCGCTATGGTCCGCGTGATGATGCGTGTTGATCACGTATTTCACGGGCTTGTCCGTGATCTTCTTGAGCTCGGCCATGATGCCGGCGTGGTCGACTTCGAACTTGTCGTCCACCAGCAAGACACCGTCGTTGGTGACCAGCACGGTAGTATTGCCGGGCACGACGGCGTTGTGGATGACATAAAGATCGTCTTTTAGCTTGATGGTGTCCAGCTTCGCGGGTTGATTGCCAAACTGCGTGTACGCGGTGAACAAGGCGCCGCAAGCAAACGCGGCCGCGGAGAATCGAACAACGGAGCTCGTACGCATGGGGAGAAGTATATCAAGTTCGTTGCAACAAGGGGCGCAACTCGCGTACGGACTTGAGCGTTTCGAGATTCAGCGTGGTCTGGATGAGTTTTGCGCAGCGCTCGGCGCCAAGTACCGGCGTTATCAGATCGCGCGCCTTCGCGATCACTTCCTCGCGCGGCATAGGGTTTTCGGCGGTGCCTCGGACGGCTTTCACCGTTTCGGTGAGCCGCGTGCCATTCGTGAGCGCCACCTCGACGATAGCCTCACGAGCGGGCAAGTGGCGTTCGAGTTCGGCGTCGGGAATCAGCTGCACCTTGGCGCGTTGCTTCAGGATTGACGGGTCTTGCATGCGCGCTTTATCGTGCGCGGCTTTGAACGACGCCGTTTTGTCGATCAACATGACCGCGATCATGTGCTGCATACAAATGTCCGGCATTTCGCGGTTGTTGACGGTCGCCGCTTCGCCGGTGCCGACACGCACCGTAACAGCTTGCACTTGATCGGGGTCGAAGGGCCGCCGTTTGAGAATGATTTCCAGCGCGTCCAGCGGAGCTTGAATCGGCGAACCCACGGTCCATTTCTTGATATTGGTCCGCGTAATTTCGTAGCGTTGGCCGAGCTTATCGATTAACTTGGCGGCGTCGGCCTGCGGCGCATAGTCGGCGAGAAAGTTATACGGACCTGACAGGGCGTCGTTGACGCCAGTAGCGCCGGCTTCGATCAGCAAAGCGGCAGTGACGCCGTTGCGGGCGGGCATTCCGGCGAACGTGAATGCCTTCTCGATGTGATCAGTGTCACGCCGCCAGGTTTTGATTCCCGAAGCTTGTTGCGATGCATAGTCGATGAGCCAACGCATTTGCTGTTCGTTCAAACCGGCGGCGCAACCGGCCGCCGCCGCCGATCCAAACGTACCTGCCAGGGCGTGCGTGCTGATGTTGGTTGCCGTTTGAGATTCCCCAACGCCTACGGTCATGGTGAAGCGTGTTCCGACGTCGTAGCCGAGGGCTACGGCCCGAAGGAATCGTGATCCATCGATGTCGAATTGTTCGCCGGCCGCCAGGGCCGAGGGCACGATCGAAGCGCCGGGATGAGATTCGGAGGGAGCATGGGAATCGTCCGTTTCGTCGGAATGGGCGAGCATCCCATTGGAGAACGCAGCTTCGATGGCCCCGCAGACCACTTCGGACGCCGCGACGGTTGCGGTTTTCTCCGTTGCGTGGGCGCGCGCAAAATCGATCGCAAAGCGGCCTGGCGCGAGCTCGGCGCCCGAGATCATGGCGGCGAAGGTATCCAAAATATGGTGCTTGGTCTTTTCGAGCGCTTCTTCGGGAAGGGCGTGCTGGCCCGCCTCGCTCATGTATGAGCTGAGCTTCGCCATGATGGGACTCGGAGGTTGCGCAGTGCTCGCGGCTCCGAGGGGCAACGCTGCTGCCGCAGCGACGAAAGACCGCCGGGTCATAGAATTGGGGCTGCTATTTGATCTCATTTCTAAAAATCACCCCACCTTTCATCACGAATCTCACCCGTTGCATTTCTGTAATATCGACAAGCGGATCGGCCGAGACAGCCACCAGGTCGGCGAACTTGCCCGCTTCCACGCTTCCCACCTCTTTACGCAATTCATAATTGAGGCTTTCCGCGGCCCAACTGGTCGCCATTTGTAGAGCCTGCGTGGGCGTCATGCCCCATTTGACGTAAAAAGGAAACTGGAAGGCCTGGACCCCGTGGCCGACGGTGTAAGCGCCGCTTCCGAAAACTTCTTTGACCCCGGCCGCGACCAGGCGTTTGAAACTCAATTCGGTGAGACGAAAGCGCGTGGTGTGGCCGCCAGAGGCCTTCAGGTCGCGAGCTTCCAGATCGCCCACCAGGTCCCAGAGAGTCTGCATCACCGGACGTTGCGTGCCGTCCCACAGCGGTTTTTTGAACAACCGGATAGTTTCATCGTCAAGACCTTCGGCGCCGGTTACGCCGACAATGACGTGCATCGGCATGTCGACGCCCGCTTCCAGGCAATTGCGCAGACCTTCACCGCCATAGGCATGGCAAGCGACCTTGATGCCGCGACGGTGCGCCTCGTCGACGATGGCTTGGTCTTCTTCGAGCGTCAGCGATGGAACGTTGATCATCTTTCCGTCGGGAGTGAACGCGCCTCCGCCTGCCGGATCGGGATAGCCGCTGCCTTCGTAGTCTTCGGTGTCGTAGACTTTAATCCAGTCGACGCCATAATGCGAGTGCTCGCGAACGGCGGCGCGCGCAAGCCACGGCGAATTGACGTTGGCCGAGAGCTGCCAGCCGTTGGGACCGACGATTTGGCCGAACGGGATCACGACCGATGGCGCGGGATAGTATCCGGCGGCGCGTGGAGTCAACTGCGGTCCGGAGACCTGCAGCCGGGGTCCCGGCACTTCGCCCTTGTTGATCGCGTCGCGTAGTTCGACAGTGGCGTAAGTATAGGCCGAACCCATGTCCTGCAACGTCGTGAAGCCCGCGTTCAAATCCTTCAGAGCGTAATTCAATCCCGAATAGGCCGCGCGCCCGTCATTGGGCATCTGGTCCTGCATTAAATGCACGTGACGGTCGATCAGGCCCGGCAAAACTGTAGCGTGGCTGAGATCGATGACTAGTGCGCCCGGCGGAATCGGTGTGTGATCGGCTGCGCCGGCAGCAGTGATGCGATCGCCCTTGATCAGGATGACCTGGTCCTTCAGCATCGCGCCCGATTTTGAGTCGAACAAGCGGCCCGCGCGGATCGCGACGCCCTGAGCCGGCGGAGATTGCATATCCATGCGAGAGGCGTCGAATGGTCCGGCTTCCGGACGAGTGCCTTGCGCGTGAATGTGTGCGGCACTAAAGGAAACGATGAAGAGCAGGTGTGAGAGGCGGATTCTCATAGCGCGATCTTGGTAGTTGTCAGTATATACCGCCTGCTGACGAACAGGATTCGGGATTGGGGGTTGGTAAGAAAGATAGCGAGATCAATCCTTCGTGGTATCGGATTGAACCACGGCGATCTCATCGGGAACGAGCGGAAGACCGGTGTTGTACGCTTCCGTGAAAACGTCCAGTCCATTGCTGCCGCCGTTGACCAACCTGCGAGCTTCGGCCAGATTGTCGGCGGTGAGCGCAGACCGAATCTTCTGTTCGTTATTCTTCAAGAAACTGGCGAGTAGGCGGGCGGCGGTGTCGGGATCATTGGCAAGGTCCGGATTGTCGATGAGCTGATTGCCTAATCCGATAGCATTGCCATGAAACGCGTAGTTTGCGCGGCCCGTAAGCTGGATGAAGCCGCGCCCTTTGAAGCGCTCGCCGTCGGGCGGCCCCTGATTGCCCAGGCTGGCGCGGCTATCGTAAAGGTCGAACGGATGGCCGCCGGGCGAAGTATTGAAGTGGCTCTGGCCTTCACTAATGGGCAGAAACGATCCGGTCTCGGCGCGAATAGTGGCGAGAGCCATGAGGATCATCGATTTGTCGGCAAGCTGCGGCGCAACCAGCGCGTTGAGCACGAATGGAAGATTCGATTCGACGTTGACGCGAGGGGCGGGCACAATCTGTGCCACGATGTCCGCCGTAACCGCTGGAATTCGCGAAGGCGGCGGGGACGGAGGTTGCGGAATACTTAGTCCCAGCGCCGTTGCCGTGCCTGGGCCCACGATTCCATCCGCGGCCAGATTGGCGCTGCGCTGAAACGCGAGGACGGCGTCGCGAGTCGTTGAGCCGAAATTTCCGTCGGCGGTTCCGGCATCGAAGCCGCGAGCGATCAAAGCTTTTTGCAGTTCGACGACGGTGGCCCCCTGGTCGCCTAGTTTTAAACTAGTCATTTTATTTCTCCGCTGAAGTCTGGGTAGTCAAGCTGTTCACATGTTTCCGCCGAATCCGAGAGCAATTAGCGCTCCTGTTGCCTTGAGCGCGCCGAGAGTTTCCATCTTACCGCGCACCGTTGCAAACACGCCGGTTCATTGGCAACCGCGCATTATGACGCTTTTTGGAAGATATACCACGCGCCATTGCTGGTTTCCAAAGGGCCGATGCAGAAGTGCAAGCACGGGGTATAGGATGACTGGCTGGAGGCTATGGCAAACACGTTGATTGCAACGGCTCTATGGGATTCTTGCTGGCTGGCGTATTATCCGTTCAGAACGGTTACGGAAGAAGCGGAGCATGTGACCGGCTTGTCAAGGCTGCGAACATTTCTCGGGAATGCAACAGAATGGAGTTGCCCGTCCCTGAGATGGTGGACTAACTGAAGAATTCAGATCAGATTCAGAATTCAGACTTCAAGGACCTCGTCAGTGGGAGATCGTTTCCAGCGCGAGGTTGTTGGTCCGTGGACCCAACAGGCCGATGGCGAGCATTACGATCAGCATGCTGCCGGCGATCAAGGCGAAGACTCCGGGAACGCCGAATCGCTCCAGAACAAATCCAATCACAAACGAGCTGAAGACCACCGAAATGCGGCTCCACGAGTAGACGAAGCCGACAGCGAGAGCTCGGATGCGCGTGGGGTAGAGTTCGGCCTGGTAGGCGTGGCAGGAGAACGACAGTATATTGTTCGCAAGCGTCAGCAGAACGCCGAAGAAGATGAGCAGCGCGGCCGCGTTCATTTGTCCGAACAGCAGACCCGACAGGGCGACGGCAAACGCGGACAGAATGATTTGCCACTTGCGTTCGAGCTGGTCGGCGACGGCGGCGGCCAGCAGCGGCCCAAACGGCGCGGCGATCGCGATGATGAACGTATAGCGCAGGCTGCTGGTGACGGCGATGCCACGCTTGATCAGCAGCGTCGGCACCCAGTTGGAGAAACCGTAAAACCCCACGGTTTGGAACAAATGAAACACGATCAGCATGATGCTGCGCGTTCCATATGGCGGCCGCCACATTTCACGGAAGCTGCCGCGCGGCGCTGGCGTTGTCGAGTTCACTTCCCTGCGACGCGCGTGTTGCGCGAGCCAGCGCGGACTTTCGGGAACGCGGCGGCGGATCCACCAAACCAAGATCGCCCCGGCTGCGCCCAGTAGCACCACCCAGCGCCAGCCGTCCAGCCCCAACGGCGCGCGCGGAACCAGCAGCCAGGCGAGCAGCGCGACTACGGGCACCGCGCAAAATTGGATCGCCTGATTGATAGCGAATGCGCGGCCGCGCAGGTTGGCCGGCACAAGTTCGGAAAGATAGGTGTCGATGGTGACCAGCTCGACGCCCACGCCGATGCCGGAGAGGAATCGCCACAAGTTGAGGCCGAAAACGTCGTGTTGGAACGCCATAACGACGCTCGCGGCGGTGTACCAAAGCAGCGAGTACGTGAAGATGGTGCGGCGGCCGAAACGGTCGGCCACAAAGCTGACGAACGCGGTTCCAATGAAGAGTCCGGAGAACATGGCGGCGACGAAGCCCGCGACGCCAGTGGACCCGAACAGGCCGGGCGTGGTGGGTGTGAGGATGCCGGAGCGGACCAGGCCCGGGGCAATGTAGCCGGTAAAGAAGATGTCGTAGAACTCGAAGAAGCCGCCGAGAGAGATCAGCGCAACGTGGGACCATGTTACGCGGCGTTCGACGCCGACGCTGTTCGCGATGGCTCCCGGATGCATGTCACGTTGATGCATGTCACTTTGATGCACGTCACTTCGATTCACTTCTAAGAGGTTACCGCGCCGCGCTCGGAGCGCAGGATACAATTGAGGCCGAGGCCACCCGGTGAAATTCGCCCTGCCGTTCGTTCTTACGCTTACTCTTGCGATGACCGGCCTCGGTCAGCGGTCCCGATTTCAAGAACAGGAGGAGGAAGGCCCGCGTCCGGTATTTCCTTCCCAAGCCGAATTTCATTTCGTTCGCATGGAATATACGGATTCGCCCGAACATCACCGCTTCTTTGGATTCGCTTCGCGCGGGGCCAGGGGTGAAGGCTGGTGGGTGGTGGACTGGCCGGATGCCGACGATCACTTCTCACAAGGTGTCGAGCGCCTGACTCGCATCGCGACGGGCGATCCGCGCCACATGCGGTTTACCGACGACCACCTGTTCGATTATCCGTGGGTATACGCGACGCAAACTGGTTGGTGGAATTTGACCGATGCGGAGACGGCGCGTCTGCGCGAGTATCTATTGCGCGGCGGGTTTCTAGTGGTGGACGACTTTTGGGGAGCCGATCAGTGGGAGGTTTTCCGTGAGACCATGGCGCGCGTCCTGCCGGGCCACGCGATCCCGGATCTGGCCGAAACAGATTCGGTTATGCATGTTCTTTACGATATCCAGGATAAGGACCGCACATTCATTCCTGGAACTCGGCATTTGCGCCGCGAGCCGGGCGGAGCGGTGCGCGTGTATCAACCGCAGGGCACCATGCCGGCCTGGCGGGCGATTTACGACGATCGGGGGCACATGGTGGTGGCGGTGAATTTCAACACCGATGTCGGCGATGCCTGGGAGTATGCCGACTCGCCGATTTATCCGGAGCAGATGACGGCGCTGGCGTACCGGTATGGGATCAACTATCTGATTTACTCCATGACGCACTGAGCGGCCTGGGTGGCGCAGTCTCGGCCTCGGCAGGGCACTCTGAAGGAGGAAACGGGCCCCCCGCGCGCGAGTCAGGCTGCTCGTGACTTCAAGAAGACCGCTATCTTGCAATCCGTCTCCCCGATATGGTGTAGGAGCCAATCTTTCAAAAAGACTTATCGGCGCCGTTCGCAGGAATCGTAGGCATGGGATGGGCGCTGGCCTTTATTTCTGGAGCGAGGCAGTCACCTGGGCAGCATATTCTTTCGCCTTGGCAAAGATTGGCGCGGCGTCGAGCGTCAGCGAGCGGCCCTCCCGCACGATCGGCTTTCCGTCCACGGCAACGTCTTCGACGTCGGAACCCTTCAGCGCGTAAACAATCTGCGAATAGACGTTGTAGAGCGGGACGGCATGTGGGCGATCCAGGCGCAAGGTGATCAGGTCGGCGCGCTTACCGTTTTCGAGCGAACCGATTTCCTTGTCCAGGCCCGCGGCGCGTGCCCCGAGAATCGTTGCCATCGCGACGGCCTGCTCGGCTGGAAGCACGGTGGGATCGCCGGTGCTGACCTTTTGCAAGTCGGCCGCCAGGTTCATTTCTTCCATCAGGTCGAAATCGTTGTTGCTGCCCGCGGGTCCGTCGGTGCCCAGACCAACCGGTATTCCGAGTGCGAGGAGCCGCACCACGGGCGCTACGCCGCTCGCGAGTTTCATGTTGCTCGAGGGACAGTGCGCGACTCCAGTTCCGTGCGCCTTCAGAATCTTCGCGTCTGAGGCGTCCAGCCAGACGCCGTGCGCGACGATGGTCCAGCCATCCAACACCCCGAGCGATTCCACCAGCCGCGTGGGGCTCATGTGGCGCGTACGCAGCGCGTCGTCATTTTCTGTTTTGGTCTCCGACAGATGCATCACCAGCGGCGCGTGATATTTGTTGGCGAGTTGGCGGGCGGCTTTCAGATCGGCGTCGTCATTGGTATAGATGGCGTGCGGGGCGACGGCAGGGATGATGGTTGGATCGCTGTGGTATTGCTGCAGAAACTTTTCGGTGAACCTGAGCATGTCTTTGGGCGTGGCGGCATCGGGAGATTTGAAGCGGATCATGGTCTCGCCCAGAATCCCGCGCATGCCCGCTTCCTTGGTCGCTTGTGCGACGCGGTCCTCGAAATAGTACATGTCGACGAACGTGGTGGTGCCGGAGAGCATCATTTCGAGGCAAGCGAGGCGGGTGCCCCAAAGGACGAAGTCCGGCGTCACGTTCTTGGCCTCGGCCGGGAAGATGAACTTGTTGAGCCAGTCCTGGAGCTTCATGTCGTCGGCAATGCCGCGGAAGAGCGACATGGCGGCGTGGGTATGCGTGTTGATCAGTCCGGGCATCAGGATGGCATCCGGGCGGTTGATTCGTTGACGGGCTTGAAATTGCTTTTCGATATCCACTCGTTTGCCAACACCTACGATGCGTTGGCCGCGGACTGCGACCGCGCCATCGTCGATCAGGTCGCGGTGTGCGTTCATGGTGACGACGTAGCGGGCGGTGTAAATGGAGTCGGCCGGCTCGGCAAACGCTAGCGTGACCGATAGCAGCAGCAAAAGTGGCGCGCGCACTCCCGCGTGCCGCGTCGCCACTCCTGGCGACGCCTCAAATAAACGAGTCATCAAACGGCCTCGGAAAAAGATCTTTCAACCGGAGCGTTTCGGTTTTCCCACGCAGATTCGTGAGCGTCACCTCGATGTCGCCGCAAAATTCCCACAGGATCTGGCGGCACGCGCCACAAGGCGGAGTCAAAACGTCCGTGTCAGCGGCCACCGCGATGCGTTCGAATTTCCGCGCTCCTTCGGAAATCGCTTTGAACACCGCTACACGCTCGGCGCATACGCTCAAACCGTACGTCGCGTTCTCGACGTTGCAGCCAGTGAATACGCGGCCATCTTTGGCTTCGAGCGCCGCACCAACCTGGAAATGCGAGTAGGGTGCGTGCGCGTTGTTGCGGGCGGCGAGCGCGGCGTCGCTGAGCGTCATGGCATCTTCCTCATAACTTCGGCAACAACGCTTTCAAGAACCGGATCAAGGTATCGCGCACGCGATAGCCGGTCTCCATCACTTCTTTATGATCCAGCTTCTGCGGCAAAATGCCGGCCGCCATGTTGGTCACGCACGAAATCGCGAGCACCCGCATGCCCAGGTAGTTGGCCATGATGACCTCGGGAACGGTCGACATCCCCACTAGATCCGCCCCAATGCTCCTCAGGTAGCGAATCTCGGCGGGCGTCTCATAGCTCGGGCCGGTGACCGCGGCGTACACGCCTTCGTCCAGTTGGATCTTGAGTTGTTGAGCCACCTGGTGCGCCTTGGCTCGATACGCGGCTGAATAGGCCTCCGTCATATCCGGAAAGCGCGGTCCTTCGGAATCGTCATTGTGACCGGCGAGAGGATTCGAACCTTGTAAGTTGATGTGATCGGAAATCAGAACCAGAGCGCCTTGCCGGTACGAAAGATTGATGCCCCCCGCCGCGTTGGTGAACACCACGCTGCGCGCGCCCAAACGATGCAGCACGCGCACGCCAAGCGTCACTTGGGCTGACGTATAGCCTTCGTAGAGATGAGCGCGGCCGGCCATCACCGCGACGTCCAGCTTGCCCGTAGTTCCTTTCAACTGGCCGAAGACCAGCTTTCCCGAATGTCCGGCGGCGGTGGATACCGGCCAGCCGGGAATCTCAGCGTAGGGGATCGAGATCGGGTCGGCAAGCTCGTCGGCAAATGCGCCCAATCCGCTGCCGAGTACCACCACAACATGCGGCTCTCGCACCGTGACGCTCCGGATGTATGCGACGGCTCCATGCATTTTCTGCCCAGGCTCCGGTTACAAAAGCATGCCCGCGATGCAGGCCGACATGAAATTCGCCATGGTCCCCGCGGCTACAGCTTTCAGACCCATGCGCGCCAGGTCGGATTTCCGGCTCGGCGCCAGCGCTCCGATTCCGCCGATCTGGATCGCGATGGAGCTGAAATTGGCAAAGCCGCACAGCGCATAGGTCGCAATGGTGAACGAGTGCGGATCAAGCTGGGGCTTCATCGGCCCGAGCTGTTGGAAAGCGACGAATTCGTTCAACACCAGGCGCGTGCCAAGCAGGTTGCCGATGGTCCGGCAGTCGTGAAAATCGATGCCGAGCAGCCACGCAATCGGCGAGAATACCACGCCGAGGATCTGTTCGAGCGACGTGTGGAAATAGCCGAGCATCCCGTTGACCATGGCGATCAAGGCAAGAAACGCAATCAGCATGGCCGCGATGTTCAGAGCCAGGTGAAGTCCATCGCCCGCACCGCGTGCCGCCGCGTCGATGATGTTAACGCCCGGCCGTTCCACCACTACCTTCACGCTGCCCGCCGTGGCCGGCTTGCCTACCTCCGGCACCAGGACCTTGGCCAGCATGATGGTGGCCGGCGCGGTCATGATCACCGCCGTCAGCAGGTGGCGGATCTCCACGTGCGCCATCAATACATAGGCTGCCATGGTGGCACCGGAGACGTGGGCCATGCCGCTCACCATGATGGTGAACAACTCGGACTCGGTCAGGCCTTCCAAGAACGGCCGGATGGTGATCGGCGCTTCGGTCTGGCCCATGAAGATGCTGGCGGCCACGTTGGTGGACTCGGCGCCGCTCGCTCCCATGACGCGCTGCATCACCACGGCCATGGCATTCACCAGCACTTGCATGACGCCCAGGTAATAGAGGACCGCAAACAGGCTGCAGATGAAGATGATGATCGGCAGAACCTGGAACGCGAACACGGCCGGCTGGCCGCCGCCAAGCTGGTCGCCGAAAACAAACTTGCTGCCGGCCTGCGAGTAGCCAATGACCGCGTTCACCTTTTCGCTGAGAGCTTCGAACACGCGCGCGGCCGGCGTCCGCAGCACTATGAAGGCGAACGTGAGCTGCAGTCCAACGCCCCAGAAGATCAGCGCCGGACGGATGGAGCGTCGGTTGTTGGAGAAAAGAACGCAAACCAGGAGAATCGCGAGGATTCCCAAGATGCCTGTGAACCGCTGCATTCTTTTCTTTTGATATTTCCCCGGGTCAGCTAACGACTTCGAGGATCAGTTCCCGCTCTTCGGGTGGTTGCGCGGAAATGCGGAAAGCGTCTTCAATTTCCTCGGAGGCTTCCTCCACATGTTCCTCGCGCGTGTAGTAGACGCGGCAGAGCACCGCGCCGGCGTCCACCTTTTGTCCGACTTTGACTTCCAGAATGACGCCCACTGCCGGATCGATCTCATCTTCTTTGGTGTTGCGGCCAGCGCCGATTCGCGAGGATGCCAGGCCGATATCCTCGGCCGCGATGGCGCTCACGTAGCCCGCGCGCGGCGAAGCGATCTCGCGCACTCCCGTGGCGTTCGGCAGAAGCTCGAACCGGTCGAGAACCTGCGAGTTGCCGCCCTGCGCTTCGATCACTTCTTTGAACTTACGGTAACCGGAGCCATCCAGCAGCTTTTGTTGCGCCACTTCGCGCGCTTCTTCCAGCGTGGGGACAATCTTGGCGAGGAAAATCATGCGGGCGGCCAGTTCGAGCGCCAGGCGAGTGAGATCGGTGGGGCCGGCATTTTGCAAGGTCTGAGAAACTTCCATCACTTCCAGAGCGTTGCCCACCGCGTAGCCCAAAGGCTGATTCATGTCGGTGATGAGAGCCTGTACACGCTTGTCCGCGCGCCGTCCAATACCCACCATCATCTGCGCCAGCCGCCGTGCATCCACCTGCTTCTTCATGAACGCGCCGTTGCCGACCTTCACGTCCAACACCAGAGCATCCACGCCTTCCGCCAGCTTCTTCGACATGATGGAAGTAGCGATCAGCGGAATGGATTCCACGGTAGCGGTGGCATCGCGCAGCGCGTACAGCTTGCCGTCGGCGGGTGCCACCTCGGCGGTCTGCCCCATGAAAGCGAGCCCGTGCGTGGCCAACTGCGCCTTGAACTGGTCGATCGTCAGATCGGTTCTAAAGCCTGGAATGGACTCCAACTTGTCGAGCGTGCCGCCCGTATGGCCGAGTCCGCGCCCCGACATCATGGGAACGACGACGCCCGCCGCCGCCGCCAAGGGCGCCGATATCAGACTGGTTTTGTCTCCCACCCCGCCCGTGGAATGCTTGTCCACCTTAATGCCGGGAATGGAACTAAGGTCCACAGTTTCACCGGAGCGAACCATGCACTCCGTCGCGGCGCTTACCTCGCGGTCCGTCATTCCGGAATAAAAAACGGCCATCAGGAAGGCGGACATCTGGTAATCCGGAATTTCATTCCGGGTGTAGCCGTTCAAGAGCCCGGCAATTTCCTCTGGCGATAGTTCTTCACCATCTCGTTTTCGGTGGATCAAATCGACAGTTCGCATTATGAGTTCTTCAGCGTACCATCTTATGTATTTGAAAGTAAAGGATTGTGTGACTTGTCGTGCTCGGTTTAGCCAGTGTTTGACATCGCCAGGGCGACACAGACAGTATATAATCCTCGAAAAGTCGCCATGCTGCACGAAGGGCGACGTGCAGGGTGAGCACTAGGCGTACTAGCAGCTAAGATACGGGAAAGAGCACGCGATGGCAAAGTTTTGCGCAAACGGACATCAGATCGAGGAAACCTGGGAGTTGTGCCCGTACTGCCAGCGGACGGGATATCAGCCGGGCCCGCCGGCGGTCACCGTGAAGGCGTGCCGGGAATCGGATCTGACGCGCGAAGGTGCACCGACAGCCGCCGGCCGGGGGAATGCGATGATGGCCGGCCAGCCGAAACCGCCGGTGGTTGGTTGGTTCGTGGCGTTGACCGGCCAGCAAAAGGGTGAAGATTTCCGAATTCGCGAAGGGCCGAACACCATCGGATCGGCGCCCGACGCGGACATTGTATTGCACGACACCGCGATTTCGGGCAAGCATGCCAGCCTGCGCTACAGAGATCAGAAGTTTACGATCACCGACCTCGATTCCACCAACGGAACGTTTCTCAACGACCGCAGCGATCCCATCGCACGCGAAGAGTTGAAGGACAACGACATCGTCCGCATGGGCGAAGTGACTCTCAAGTTCAAGCGGCTTTGAGCGCACGATAATCCCGCCCCGCGACGCGCGATAATAAGGTGTGAGTTGGGCGCGGTTGGTTTTTTCACTCCCGCTTCTTCTGGTCACAGTGCCCTTCGCACGGCTCACACCGGAAGCCACCGCGGCCTTTAATCGCTACGTAGAACAAGCCGAAGCCCGGATGATATCCGATCCTGCTCGCGATCCGAAGTTGCGGGGCGGGGAACCGCGCATTGATGCAGTGGACGCAGCCGGCAAGGTCAACGCGCCTGGCGCCATGATCCAGGATTGGGTCGGAGCCATGTTCATACCCGGTGCCACTCTTGCTCAGGTGCAATCTGTGCTGCGGGATTATGCGGACTACAAGAACTATTACCGACCCAAAGTGATCGAGTCTCGGGAACTCGCGCACAACGGCGATGAATATGACGTCCTGCTGCGTCTCTATGAAAAGCACATTCTCACCGTGGTTCTCAACAGCACGTATCACATCCGCTATGAGATGCCGGACTCGAAACACTTGACCGTAACGTCCCGCTCCACCCGCATCGGCGAAGTAAAGGATCCCGGCAAATCATACACGGAAGAGGTGGCGCCGGGTGAGGATTCAGGTTTTCTGTGGCGTCTGAATTCCTATTGGCACTTCGAGGCGGCTGACGGCGGAGTCTATGCGCGCTGCGAAGCCATCTCGCTTTCGCGCGACGTTCCGCCAGGGCTCGGCTGGATGCTCAAAGGATTCCTCGAAAGCTTCCCCAAGGAGTCCATGGTGAACACGCTGCATGGTACTCGCGCCGCGGTAGACAATCTGAAGGCGGCCGCTTCATCAACTGGTTCGGTTCCTACCGCGTATTGAGGCTTTGGAGAAACGTCACGATCTGCCAGCGCTCCGGCTCCGGCAGATGAGCGAACGACGGCATTCCGTTATAAATGGCGCCATTTTCGATAATCCAATACAATGCGCCCGGTTTTGCTTTCGACACGACGGCTTGGCGGAGTGAGGGAGCCTTTCCGATGCCGCCCGCGCCCGCGCCGTGGCACTCAGCGCATTCGCGTTCGAAGAGTTTCGCGCCTGCCTTCTGCGCGCGCGAGTTGCCGACCATCGGATTTGCCCTCGCGGCCCACTGCGGCGGAGCTTGCCGCGGAAGATCGGGCTCGGTGGCGCTCAGCACGCCGGCCAGGGTGATGTAGAAAATCGCGGCTCTCATTGGTTGCCTCCCGCCCGAAACAGATTCCGCGCTTTACGTCCGATTTGTGCAACCTCGTACGATACGCCGAGGCGCAGCAGGAATCCGGTGCTGGGGCCGGTCAGCCCAAACCCTGGCGACACGCCGAGCATCGTGCCGTTGGCGAGCGTCCAAGCCATCACCGGCGCTACATACTGGGACGTGCCGTGTACACCGAAGTCATCGTGCGTGCCCAAGCCTCCGTACATCTCTACGCCAATCTGGAAATTCTCCGGGCATAGATTGCAGCGCTCCGGCCGGGCCGCAAGCGCCAGAGGCCGGCTGACCCCCAGCGCATAACCGAATTCGAACGGCGCATGCACGACGTTTTTCTCCGCGATGAAGTTCTCGGCGATGGTCCAGCCTTTGAAGTAGCTGCTCAGGATCAGCTTGGCCTCGAGTTCGCGCTGCTTTTCCTGGCGCGCCTCAGCGTTCGACAAGATCAAGTCGCTCTTGGAATCGTGATCCACCACTTCGAGCAGCGTCTTGTCGGCGCCGCTGATGTCTTCAAACTCGAAATAGAACACCGGGTTGATCCAGTGCTCGTGCGGCAGGACGCGGAGGCGGTTCTCCCAGCGGAACCCGGTGAAGATGGCGCCATCGTTGTTCGTCGCCTGTCCATCCAGGTAGACTTCGGTGGTCCACCAGGCTTGGACTCCATATTCGAATTCGTCAGCCACCGCGAAAAACCGGTTGCCCCCGGGCGGCTGGCCGGTAATCGATTTGGCGGCGAATTCAAGATTGCCGGGCTCTTCCATTTGATGCGTGTAAGTTACAAAGAACGGTCCCTCACCCGCCCACGCGGAGCACGCAAGTAAGGGTACTGCTAGGAGTCTAAGTCGCAAATGAGTTGCACCACCTGGATCAGGGTAGCAATTACATGGTTTGATGGCGACAGGAAATCAGCAAACGAGTTGCATTTCGTGTCGAGCGGCGGATATACGACTTAAACGGTCGGATATGGCGACGGCGGGTCGCTTTGAGTTAGCTGATTGAGGGCCGCTCCCCTTACTGTAAAATCGGTTCTAATCATGCTCGTAACTGCTGGGACGCGTATCGGCGGCTTTGAAATTCTCGCGCCGCTCGGCGTTGGGGGCATGGGCGAGGTGTACCGGGCGAGGGACACCAAACTGGATCGCGAGGTCGCGATCAAGGTTCTGCCGGAAGCCGTGGCGCGTGATCCGGAACGGCTGGCCCGCTTCGAACGCGAGTCCAGGATGTTGGCCGCGCTGAATCATCCCAACATCGCTCATATCTACGGAGTTGAAGAGGGCGCGCTGGTTATGGAACTTGTCGAGGGCGACGAGCCCAAGGGACCGCTCGAATGGGACGAAGCCTGGAAGATCGCTTCGCAGATCGCTGATGCGTTGGAGTACGCACACGAGCGCGGCATCATCCATCGCGATCTCAAGCCGGCCAACATCAAAGTGACTCCGGAAGGCGCGGTCAAACTGCTCGATTTCGGTCTCGCTAAGGCGATTGAAGACCGGGCCGCCGGATCTATAGCCGATCCCTCCAACTCGCCCACGTTTACGTTGGGAGCCACAAGCGCGGGAATGATCATGGGCACTGCCGCGTACATGGCGCCGGAGCAGGCCAGAGGCAAGGCGGTCGACCGCCGCTCGGACATTTGGTCGTTCGGCGCGGTTCTCTTTGAGTTGCTCAGCGGGAAGCGGGCGTTCCCCGGCGAGTCGGCAACGGAAACGCTGGCGATGGTCTTGAAGGCTGATCCGGATTGGAGCGCCCTCCCTGCCCGAACGCCCGCTTCGGCCCGCGAGCTGCTGGAGTGTTGCCTGAAGAAGGAGCGAAGCGAGAGGCTGCAAGCGATCGGCGACGCGCGACTGCTTCTCGAAACGTCAGCGCCGGATGCGCGTGAACCGAAGACTCGGCCGGCGTGGGCCTGGGCCGCGTTGGCGATTGTGCTAGTGATTGCTGCGGCCTGGGGATGGCTGCGCCCGCGTCCGAAAGCTCCCGTTGCGCCAAGCTTCACGTTGACGATTGTGCCGCCAAAGGGAACGGATCTCCCGCCTGTCGGCAACCAGGATGGTGCGCCGCTAATTTCACCGGATGGCTCGTATGTGTTGACGGGTGACTTGATTCGCAATCTGAATTCTCTTCGAATGCAATCCTCACCCGGCATCGCGGGAATCGGCGGTGGCCCTTTTTGGTCTGCCGATTCCAAGTGGGTGGCGTTCCCTGCCGGCGGCATACTTCGGAAGGTCCGTGTTCCAGATGGGGCTCCCGAAATAGTTGCGCAAAACCTCGGCTTTATTCGTGGGGGCACCTGGAACCAGGACGGCACGATACTTATCGCCGCGCCGGCCGAGGAAGGAGCGGGTTTACAGTTAGGTTTATACGTCCTTCCTGTACGCGGCCCACTCACAAGAACCGAAGTTCCCGGACTCAAAGACGGCCGGTATTACTATCCGGAGTTCCTGCCGAATGGGTCGGACTTCCTGTTCGCGTTTCGCCCTGCTTACACGGAGGACACGGGTATCTTCCTGGCCACTTTGCGGGATGGCAAGGTGATCAACCCGGTTAGGTTGATGCAGAACCCGACCGCTGCGCACTACACACCTGCGGGCGGTGGGCGCATCCTGTTTGTTCGGAATGACAATCTCTACTCGCAAAGACTCAACTCGAAGGAGCGCAAGCTGGAAGGGGATGGTGAACTCATCCAGCAACACGTGGCTTCGGCTCCGGGAGTCGCTCTCGCCGACTTTTCCGTTTCACGCGCTGGCCTGCTAGCTTGGCGGCCTGGAACGCAAGCGCTCTCGCAGATAACGGTCTTTGATCGCCAGGGCAAGCCCGTCGGAACGTTCGGACCACCGAAAGACTTCAACTACCTGCGTCTCTCACCCGATGAAACGCATTTACTTGCGTACGCTGAGTCGAGCGATTCTCAGCTATTGGAGCGTGACAAGCCGGCGCTCTTCGGTTTAGGTCAAATGGACTGGTTTGTGTGGTCTCCGGATGGCTCGCACCTCCTCGGTCGGCAGGGTTCCCGGATCGTTGAGCGCTCCGTGACTGGCGCGGGCGAGGTCCGCACACTCGCCGAAGCCCCCGGCCTCAGGTACCTCCACGACATCTCCCCTGACGGTAAGGTGGCGCTCTACATTTCAAACGACAGGTTGTTCTCAGTTCCGTTGAACGCCGCGCATGGAGGGCGCCCAAGTTGTCCAAACGGGTGAGTCGATCTCTACCGCACGCTTCTCGCCCGACGGCCGATGGATCGTGTACGACGCTCGAACGACACAAGACGAGAGATTGGGGATCTTCGTACAGCCTTTTCAAGAACCCGGATTCCGAAGGCAGATAACGAGCAGCGGCGTTTTCCCGGTTTGGCGCCAGGATGGCAAGGAGATCGTTTACTGGGACCGGAGATCGAACGAAATTTCAACAATTTCGGTGAGCGGCGCGGCCGGAGACTTGCGATTTGGCTCGCCCAGCCCGCTATTTGTCGCCCCGCCCAGCCCGGGCTTGATCCGCCCCTTCACTCCGATAGCTGTAACGCGGGATGGCTCGCGCATTATGATTCCTCAGGCCCTTCCGCAGGCCGAGGACTCGAACGTGATTCACATCAAGTCCGGTTGGTTCGAGACGCAGCGCTAACCAGCATTGGCGCCGCTGTGCCCGGCAATGCGCGTTCATCCGGCACGGGTTCGCCGAACGATTGAATCACCGGAACAACGCCTCCCCAGATCGGCAGCGCGTAGTCTTCCTCGTCGTCAATAGGCGGCCCGGTGCGGATTTTCGCCGAGACTTCTTCGAGGGGCAGGGCTAGTACGCTGGTGGCTTTCAACTCCGAGTCGCTCGGCTGCTTGGCTTGTTCCCAACGGCCCGCGATCACGTGATTCGTGAAGAGCCGAAGCGCTTTTCGCTTTTCTTCGAGATCGAGAACCAGCCGCGCCCTACCAAGCACGACCACCGATCGATAGTTGATCGAAGTGTGGAACGCAGATCGCGCCAAAACCAGTCCGTCCACTAGAGTAACGGTCAGGCACACGTCCACTTCTTTGGTTCTCATGAGGCGGCTGGCGGGCGCTCCATGAATATAGATCTGCTCTCCGGAGCGCGCATAGGCGGTGGGAATGACGAACGGCTGTCCGTCGAGCACGAATCCCACGTGGCAGATGAAGCCTTCGTCCAGGATGCCGTGCACCTGCTCTTTGTCATAGACGCCGCGCTTCGCGAGACGTTTTACCTGCGTTCGTTCGGTGGGGGTGTAGGAAGGCGTGGAGGTTTCCATCGTGTCTCGACTTTAGCCTAGAATCTGGACCGGCGAAAGATCCACTGTTGCTAATCTGAAGCAGTCCACTCCCGGAGCAGTTAACTGAAATGCCCACCGCCATCGTGCTGGACCGAGCCTCTTCGGCGCCGCTGCATCGCCAGATCTACGATCAGTGGCGCCAAGGAATCCTGACGGGCCGCTTTCGTCGCGCCGAGCGCGTTCCATCCACTCGGGAACTCTCGACGGCGCTGGCAGTCTCGCGCAGCACCGTAACTCAGGCTTATGACCAATTGATCGCGGAAGGATATCTGGAGTCCTCACGCGGGTCCGGCACGTTCGTTTGCCGCGAACTGCCCGATGAGCTGCTGCGGCCCCACCACAAACACGTTCCTCGGGCCGAAGAGGCTCCCGCGCCACGACTGTCGCGCTATGGCGCCGGCCTTACTGTCGATTTCGCCTATCCGCCGGCCCGGCCGGGTTTCATCGGCTTCACACAGTGGCGGCCGGACTTGGGGCTTTTCCCAATTGCGATCTGGCGCAAGCTGGTCATGCGCCGGCTGCGATCGGCTGCGCCGGAGCTGTTCGATTACGCGGATCAGTCAGCCGGTTATGGGCCGCTGCGGGACGAAATTGCGGCTTATGTGTCGCGATCGCGCGCCGTGCGCTGTACCGCCGAACAAGTAATCATCGTCAACGGCTCGGCCCAAGGCATCGATCTTTGCGTTCGGCTGTTGCTCGAACCGGGCGACGAGGTGGCTATCGAGAATCCGGGATATCATGGCGCGCACCGGATCTTCGCGGGCTATGGCGCGCGGCTGCGGCCCGCGCGGATCGACGAGAACGGCATTGTGATCGGGGACCTTGGCAAGAAGTCGCGGCTGGTCTACGTCACGCCATCGCATCAATTCCCGACCGGAGTCGCAATGTCGCTCACGCGCCGCCTGGAATTGATCGAATGGTCGCGCCGGCACAATGCAGTCCTGATCGAGGATGACTACGACAGCGAGTACCGCTACAGCGGACCTCCGTTGCCATCGCTGCAGGGTCTCGCCACCGGCGTCGCGGTGATTTACATCGGAACATTCTCGAAAGTAATGTTTCCATCTTTGCGAATTGGATACATCATCGCGCCGCCGAGTCTGGCAGAGCGGTTGCGGCGGGCGAAATGGCTGGCCGACCGGCAAACTCCGGTTCCCGAGCAAGCGGCTTTGGCCGATTTTATTTCCGAAGGCCACCTGGAGCGCCACATCCGGCGCATGCGGCGAATCTACGGAGAGCGCCGAGCGGCGTTAGTGGAATCGCTCAATCGTTGTTTCGGCGATCGCGCCCAAATTCGTGGCGATGCCGCGGGAATGCACGTCCTGGTCCGTTTTCAAGACGAAAGGATCGCTGAAAAGGCAGCGGCGGCCAAGGTCCAACTTGTCAGCTCGGCGGCTTGCTATCTTACCGAACCGCCACCGGGCGAGTTCATTCTCGGATTCTCTTCGATTGGCGAGCGATCCATCCGTGAAGGAATCCGGCGCCTGGCCGAGCCCATTCGATGACAGGCTTTATTCAATCACCGGCATCGCGTAGCGGTATTCGCGGCGAAACACTTCGCCGAAGACTTCCAGCATGGCCTCATGAACCGCGCCGTTGTCGGCCAATAGATGCGGGCCTCGCAGGCGCGCCAGCGCTCCGTGCATGTCCGAACACTTGCCGCCCGCTTCGGTGATCAACAAAATGCCTGCGGCCATGTCCCACGGATTCAGGCCGAACTCCCAGAAGGCATCCAGCCGCCCGCTGGCTACGTAAGCCAGGTCCAGCGCCGCCGCCCCGGCACGCCGCACGCCGTGCGTAATCATCGCGAGCTGATAGTAGAAATGCACGTTGATGTCCTGATGCCGCTTGCGGCTGGGAAAGCCAGTGGCCACCAGCGTATCGCCGATATGGCGGACCCCAGAAACGTGAATCGGCATGCCGTTCAACTCCGAGCCCGAACCGCGCTCGCACGTGAACATTTCGTCGCGCTCGGGATCGAAGATCACTCCAGCCACAATCTCCCCGGCCTTTTCGAGCGCCATTGTGACGTTGTACATCGGGAAACCATGAGCGAAATTCGTGGTGCCGTCCAGAGGATCGACGTACCAGCAATACTCGGCCGACTCGCCCGCGCGGCCGCCGCTCTCTTCGGCGACGATGGAGTGCGTCGGGAAATGCTGTCGGAGCCGCTCGATCACCAGCTTCTCGGACGCGCGATCGGCCTCGGTCACCAGATCGAACTCGCCTTTCAATTCGAAACCAATGTGGCGCTCGAAATAGCCGTGGAGCATGGCCCCCGCCTCGCGGGCGATTTCCTCGCTAATTTCCAAATAAGAAGGCATATAAGGTGGAAGCGATGAATGCCGAGCACGAATCGGACCATGACCGCCGGCGAGGATTCAGGCTTCCGGGTCTTCGTACAAATATTTAATGTCGTGCTTATACAGAAAAAGGTTGGGCGCGCCGTCCCGCGTGATGCGGATGAAGTTCGAATCGTAGAACTCGATTACGCCTGCCACCTCTTCGTTGCTGCTCAGACGGATCCGCACCGGGATGGCCTTGTCGATCAGGTAGCGAAGGTACTTCACTTCCTCGAAGGTCTGCTCCGGAGCCTTCGTTTTCGCTTTGCTCACGGCTTCCTCCGCGTCACTGCCCAAATCCCGATCGACCCTCATTGGCCTCACCATAATATCCGCTGCGCGTGCCGACCCGCAAACCGCGATTCGCCAAAGTGCTCTGCACGGTCACCTTCAACGTGTGAAAGCGATCTTTGCTGGGTGGCACATCTTTGGGATAGTAGCCGATGAGGTATTGCGTCCGCAGCTCGCGCAGGATGTCGTCGAACGCGCGGTCCACCTGCGCGCCCAAACTGGGAGTGAAAACACGGCCGCCCGTACCGGCCGCAAGCGTGGTAAGAGCATTTTCGCCGCCGATGTTGCGGCCCGCATCGTTGGTGATGGGCACCACCAGCACCGGATACATGATGGTGTCGGCCAATTGCGCGGCCTCCAGCGCCTGATGATAGTTAACGGTGCTGGTTGTGTCGCCCCCGTCAGTGACGAGCACCATGACATGCCGGCCGTTCCGGTACTCCAGCTCATGGGAGGCGAGAAAGATGGCGTCGTAAAGCGACGTGCCGCCTTGGGACTTGAGCTGCTTCAGCATCGCGTCTACTCGCGCAAAGCGCTTGGTGTAGCTGCTCAGCAGCCGCACTTCCCAATTGAAGCTATAGAGCGCTACGGTGTCGTCGGGATTGCCTTCGCTGAGCAATACCTTGAGGAACCGGCTGACCGAATCGAGCTCGTAGTGCAGTTCGATGCCGGTGGAAGCGCTGGTGTCCACCAACATGGCGACGGACAAGGGCTGTTCGGTCTCGCGATCGAAGACAGCGATGTCCTGCTTCACGCCGTTGTCGTACACCGTGAAGTCGCTTTTGTTGAGCGAGCCGATCAGTTGGCCCGCGGCGTCCTTCACGGTCACTAGCATGCGGACCAGCCGCACATTGACCTTGATGACGGTGTCGTTTTGTCCCGCGGCGCCGAGCTGGCCGGCGGCTGGCGGCTGCGCGCACAGACCGAGGGCAGCCACGAAAAAACAGACCGTCGGACGGATCACTTTTTCAGGACGGACTCGTCCCATTCCCCTTCAACCCAAACCTCTCCGTCCGCGAAATGTTCTTTCTTCCAGATCGGTACGCTGCGCTTCAGCCGGTTGATACCTTCCAGCGCCGCTTCGAACGCGGGCTTGCGATGCGGCGCCGTGACGACGATGGCCACGCTGGCCTCGCCAATTTCGAGACGTCCCAGACGATGCACCATCGCGATCCGGCCGATGGCATAGGCGGCCGCGATCCCGCGTCCGATCTCGGCCATCATTTTCACCGCCATCGGTTCATAGCACTCATAGTCCAGAAATTTCGTGGCCCGTCCCTTCGTGTTATTTCTCACCACGCCTTCGAAATCCACGATTGCGCCGTCTTCGCCGCGCAACAATTGTCGCGCGATGGCGGGCGTGTCGATCGTCTGGCGCGTCAGGGCAAAGAAACAACCAGTGGCGGCGTCACAAATCTCGTGCGTATACCGGCTGGCGGCTCCGGATCCTCCGCTTACCGGCGGCAGGAACGCGATCTCGTCTCCCTCGCGGATGGCGGCCGAGCGATCGCAGAACTCCTGATTGCACGCCAGCACGATGCTCGATTCCAGGTCCGTGAGCCGCGGAAACTGGCGCGCATAGCGCGTGAAAACGGACTCCAGGCGCGCATCGTCCGCTACTTCGATGTGGTCCTCCGAGCGGCCGACGATGTCCTTCAACATGCCAAAAAACAGCACCTTCACGTGCACGATTGTCATAGTAACAGACGGTCCGGCGCGGCTCGGGTTTCAAGAATGGCGGCTGGTGGCAGGTTGGTGGTGGCTGGTAGCTGGTGGACCATGCGGCGCGGAGGGGGTGAGATATCTGTTGCGCGCGGTGGCGCATTTTTTGAATTTTGACGAAACGAAGCCGAGATCGGGGACCGGCGAGCTAGAGACGGCGAGCTAAAGACATTCGGTTCGAAAATAACAGCCGAGCGAAGAGATGCGAGCGGTGAGCAGAGGTAAGTGAATGAGGGCTGGTGGGAAAGAAAAAGGCAGGGGGATGTCACTAGCCTATGACCACAGTCACTGTGCGGATCGGCCGCTCCCGGGAAGCTGACGTGACGCCGACATATCGGGAGTACTTTTCTCGAACACCGTTTCCGGCCAATGTCTATATAGGGGACTACCCAGGAGCTGAGCGGTCATGCCGCCCGTTCACACGCCCTAATCACTTACGGCCCGCCGGAACGCGCCGCCGCAGCTCGTCGAAGAAGTTGAGCAGGAACGTCACGTGGCCTGCGCCCTTTTCCTCGGCCGTCGCTTCGGGTAGCGGAAACACCGCGAAGCGCTTGCCGTCCGGAGCAAGGGCGAAGTTCAGATAGTTCCCGACCCGCCGGATCTGCCGGTCGGACCACACGCGGGGTTTGTTTGAAGAGAACGAGCCGCCGGCCGCCGTGTAATCGGTGACCCAGATGCGGTTGTCATAGCCTCGATAGAAAAGCTCGCGGCCGTTGGGCGACCATTCCGGATACGCGCCGCCGCCGATCGAGACCTGCCATTTCCCCGGCCCCGGTTTGCCATCCGGTCCCGGAGCTGGCCGCACGTAAATCTCGTACCTTCCTGACTCATTTGAAAAGTAGGCAACATAGCGGCCGTCGGGAGAGAAGACCAGCCATGCCTCGAGCGCCGGTGTTTGGAGGAACGGCGCAGGCTTACCCGGTTTAGGGTGCTCTGGATCGCTGGTATCGAGTGGCAGGGTCCACAAATCGAAATCGCCGCTGGGCTTGTTCTCCTGATAAGCCAGCCGCCGGCCGTCGGGGGAAAAGCCGCTAGGCGGGATGACGTTTTTGCTTTCCAGCAGCACCTGTATCTCACCCGAGCCATCCGCGCGAATCCAATTCAGGCGTGACCCCGCCGCATTGCGCGACTCGAACATCAAGTGCACTCCGTCTCGCGACCAAACGGGAGACGCATTCACATCCCCAGCGAAGGTGAGCCGGGACATCGCGCCCCGCTGCCGGTCATAGACAAAGATCTCCTGGCCCTTGCCCGTGTCCACAACCAGCGCAAGGCGCTGTCCATCCACACGACGGGCCATTTCTGATCGGCCGCGATTCCGGCGTGATACACCAAGGTTCCGTTCCGGGAGAAATCGAACGGGCTCGTAGCAGCGCCTGCCACGTCCTCCAGGATCTGCTCGGGGCTCCCCCGGATCTCCAGCCGGACCGGATCGAAGGCTACTGCGGACAACACACCCTGATGGACATACACCAGGTGGCCGGTTGATCCATTGGTTGCCAGGTACCGGCCGAAGTAGCCGCCGCTCAGCAGCGTCTTCACCGCGCCCGTCTTCAGGGAAACCGCCTCGATGTTGGCGTCATCAAAGGAAGGGGACGTTCCTAACGCTGTGAACAGAACGGCATTCCCTCCCGGCAGTACCTGCGGCATGAGGTGCGTGTATTCCTGCTTGGTAAGATTGGTCACCGCATGCGGCGCTCCGCCGGAAGCGGGAATGCTTTGCAGGCCTCCCAGTGAACCGGAACTGGCCACGATATCCCCGTTCTCTCCCCAACTTGCGCCGCCAGGCACGGTTGCGGATACATCGGAGAGGGTGACCGGCGCTCCTCCTCGGAGCGAGACTTTCTTTAGCTTGCTATCCGCGTAAAATCCGATCCACTGGCCGTCGGGTGAGAAGAACGGGTAGCTGCCGTTCTCGGTGCCGGGCACCGGCGTGCTGGCGGCTTGGTCCAGGAGCCGCGTGGCGAGCAGTGGCTTCCCGTCCGGTCCCTGGATCGGAAAGACGATCCGCGAACCATCGGGCGAGATCGCGACGCTAGAGTCTACTCCCGGAATCGCATCGGGACCGAGGTACACATCCAGGCGCATCAGCGGGCGGTCCACCGGCTTCTCGGAGCGCCACGGCGCCCACAGCGCGATGCCGAGCGCTACTGCAAGCACGCCCGCCGCAATCCAGGGCAATCTTCCCAACGACGATGTTGCGGCCGCCGCGCTTACCGGCGCCTCCGGTTCCCTGCCAACGCGACTGATGACGACCCTGGCCTCCCCGATATCCCGCAGCCGGGTTTTCACATCGCGATCGAGGCAGCGTTTCAGTAAGTCGCGGACGGCGTGCGGGGTTTCTCTCGGGAGCTTGTCAAAATCAATCGGAGCCCGCAGTACATCGGCCAGGGTGTGCGAGATCGTTTCGCCGTCAAACAAACGTTTCCCGGTCAGCATTTCCCACAACACCACGCCGAACGACCAGATGTCGGCGCGCTTATCCACCGGTTTACCGGCAGCTTGCTCAGGCGACATGTAGGCCGCCGTGCCCATGAGCATGCCCGTTTGCGTCGCCTGCATGGTCAAAGTAGGCGAGTTGGGTCGATCTGCGCTGCCCGAAGCGGGATCGAAGGAAACGGCGGCGAGGCCGAAGTCGAGCACCTTCACCACGCCCTCCGGCGTGATCATTATGTTGGCCGGCTTCAAGTCGCGATGCGTGATTCCCTTTTCGTGTGCAGCTTCGAGCGCGTCGGCGATCTGCTTGGCGTAGTTCAGCGCGGTCTCAAGCGGGAGCGGTCCTTTGAGGGATTCCCCCGGCACCAACTCCATCACCAGAGCGCGATCCTCGACGCCATAGATCTGCGCGATGTTGGAATGATTGAGCGCGGCGAGAACTTTGGCCTCACGCTCGAAGCGTGCGAGACGCTCGGGGTCTTGAGCGAGGGCAGCGGGTAGAACCTTGATCGCTACTTCGCGATCGAGCTTGGTGTCGCGTGCTCGGTAGACCTCGCCCATGCCGCCCGCACCGATGGGCGCAAGGATCTCGTAGGGTCCCAAACGATTCCCGGGCGTAAGGGTCATGGGTGTTGAACAATTTTACTCCCGCAGTGGTCCTCAGAGTCCTGGGTCACGCGCAAACCGGAAACTGAGATTGGCCGAGGCGAGCCAGACCGGTTGGAGGAAGTTGAACTCTACATACCCGCGTGGAGTGGATAGATCCTGGGAAACGCGGTCCACGGTCTGGGCATCGCAGGTAAGTCGCCAATCTCAGACCCATGAGGCTCGACGGCTTGTTCTAAATCTTGCGCAAGGCGATGTTTGCACTCTGGCCGCGATACCGCACGTACCCGCGAGTGCGCGCCATCCCGCTGGTCGATTGATCCTTCCGTCGCCTGCCTGCTATGCTTCTCGACAGCATGAGCTTAACGGAAACCACACCCCTGATTCTGGATGGAAAATGGGTGCGCGACCAGATCCTCGCGGAACTGAAACCGCGTGTGGAAAAGCTCACCGCCGCGCATCGCTGGCTGGTGCGGTGCGGGGGGGTGGCGCATGTGTTGTGCGCGGCGGCGCAGTTTTTTGAATTTTTGCGAAACGAAGCCAAGATCAGGGACCGGCGAGTTAGAGACATTCGGTCCGAGAATAACAGCCGGGCGAAGGGATGCGAGCGGTAAGGAGAGGTAAGTGAATGAGGGCTGGTGGGAAAGAAAAAGGGAGGGGGATGTCACTAGCCTATGACCACAGTCAATGTGCCGATCGGCCGCTCCCGGGAAGCTGACGTGACGCCGACGTATCGGGAGTACTTTCCTCGAACACCGTAATGCGGCTAATCCGCGGAATAACATCTCGGCCAGACGGTCTCCGATTGCGCAAATCCTATCGACTGACTCGCAATTCGGTTTGATCGGCAATCGCGGGGCTAGATAGATGTGATTCCAAGGCTGGCTCAAACCAGTCGAGCCTTTTCCTCAGAATCCGCCGTTACACAGTGGTCTTCACTGCCGACACCCAAAGCGAGGGGCGGCAACTGGGATCGCTTGGACAACTCGTCAATCAGCCCCCGAAGTTTCTCTGGGTCCAGCGGCTTCGTCAGGTACCCATTCATCCCAGCGTCCAGGCAGATGTCGCGATACTCCGTTGTCGCGTGTGCGGTTAACCCGACGATGACGGGCTGGCGTTCTAGCGGCAGGCAGCTCCGAATTTCCTTCGTTGCGGCCAAGCCGTCGACCTCCGGCATTTGCACGTCCATGAGAACAAGATCATAGTGATTTCCCTTGACGGCGGCGATGGCCTGCGAGCCATTCGCTGCCAAGTCCGGTTTCACTCCAAATCTTTTCAGCAGCATCGACACGACTTTCTGATTGACAACGTTGTCTTCGGCTACCAGCACTTTCAAGTGACCCGCACCTATCGTAGGCAGAATAGTGCTCGGCGCGGTAGGTTCCTGTGCATGGCCCACCTGGACCGTGAAACGGAATCGCGTGCCTTCACCTGGCCTGGATTCCACCTCGATGGTCCCGTTCATTAGCTCAACCAGACGCTTCGAGATGGCGAGGCCCAAGCCGGTTCCCCCGAAACGGCGGCTGATGGACACATCCGCCTGATTGAACGATGAGAACAGGCGAGGTAGTTGTTCGGGCGGTATCCCGATGCCGGTGTCGCGAACCTCGATCGCAATGCGCCAGGATGTTTCGTCTTGGCCTGCAACATCGGCCGACAGTCCAACCTCGCCAGAACTAGTAAACTTCATGGCATTTGAGATCAGGTTCATCACCACCTGCCGCAAACGGGTTTGGTCTCCTGCTACATACACCGGCAATTCCGGAGCTAGATCGCATTCGAGGCGCAAGCCTTTTTCGACGGCGGCAGCGAGAAACAGTCCGAGGCTATCTCGCAGGCAACCATGCAAGTGGAATGGCGCTACCTCTAGCTCCAATTTCCCGGCTTCCACTTTAGAAAAATCCAGGATGTCGTTAATCACCGTTAGTAGCGTATCCCCCGAAGAGCGAATCATTCGGACCATTTCTACAGCTTCGGGAGGAACGTCCATGGCTTCCAGCAGTCGGCTCAACCCGATAACACCGCTCAAAGGCGTCCGGATCTCATGACTCATGGTTGCCAGGAAGCGGCCCTTGGCTTCACTTGCCTCATCGGCACGCCTTTTCTCTCCTAAGACTTTGGCCCGTTCAGATTCCAGTTCGGCGGTCCGCAGGCGCACGGCTTGCTCCAGTTGGCGGTTCCTGCGGTGCAGCAACCGGTGCCTCCATACGACGAGGCCCCACACCGCGGCGGCCATAAGCAGCAGGGCGGCGGACCGAAGCCACCAGGTTTCCCACCACTGCGGCTCGACCTGGAAATCCGCTACAGCGGCTTTCGCTGAAACTGGTCCATCCCGAACCCGCGACTCGATCTCCAGCCGATGCCGGCCCGGGCCAAGTCCAGCAAAGGAAATACTCCGATCGGCGGTCTCGTTCCAGTGTTCACCGTCCAGCCGGAACGCAAAGCGCACCAGTTGCTCGTTTTTGTAGCTGAGCGAAGAGAACTCGGCCGTGACCACGCGTGACCTCTGGTCGACCTGCAGCCGGGTAATGATTGGGTCGGCGACCGGCGGTCCCGATAAGCGGCCGCCGAGAGGCCTGTAGTGCGCCAGCCCGCCGCTGGTACCGATCCAGACGCTGCCGTCCGGATCGGGCCAAAAGGCTTCTCCGTCGGCGTCGTTCCAGATCAGCCCATCTTCCATGCTGAAGTAGTTCCAGGAGCCGCCCGCCAGAACTGACACTCCATTCGCGCTGCCCTTCCAGAAGCGCCCGAGCGCGTCAAATCCGTGAAAGGCGGTCACCTCGGGCGACGAGGCATCGGCCACGAAGATCGGCGTCGCGCGAACGATACGGTCTCCGGAAAACTCTACTCTCTCGATCCCGGCGTTGTAGCGTCGGCGCAGCCAGAGGGCGCCATCGGGAGCGATGACAGGGATGTAGGGGTCATCGCTGAGGAGCCCGTCCCCTTTGCGGTACTGTCGCCACCGCCCTTCGCTCAACCTCCATAAGCCATCGGGATTGGTGATCCACATGGTGCCCTGTTTGTCTTCGGCGAGCGCCCACGCCCCGTGCTCCATGGATACAGGTTGATCGATGCGGCGAAAGCGATCGGAAGTGGAGGGCCGGTCGTTGCGAAAAACGCCACAGGCGGTGGCAATCCACAGCCTGTCCAAGTGGTCGATGAAACCACGATGCGATGTCACGCAGGGAAGACCATCCGCCGGGCCGAACAAACGAACCTTGTTGGTTGCCGGATCGATGCGTGCTACGCTCCCCGGCTTCACCACTGCCCACATCGCCCCGTCAGAAGTCTCGCCGAGCCATCGCACGTTGTCGCCACCTAACCCATCATCCTTCCTGGTCCAGGTCCGTGGTGATCCTTGCCCCTCCAGCCGTGCCAAGCCTAGCGATGTTCCCACCCAAAGAGCGCCTTTTTTGTCGCGACGGATGCTCCAAATCAGATCGGAAGGCAGGCCTTGCGCTTTGGTCCAGGCCTCCCATTCACCGTAACCCAGCCAGCGGGCCACGCCAGCGCCGATCAGTGCAATCCACAGCGACCCCTCGCGATCTTCGAGCACGGCGCTGGTCATGGAGGTACGTAGCCCCCGTTGCTGGTCGATGACACTCCAGTTGCCCTGGCGGCCAATGGCTAACCCTTGGTCAGTCGGAACCATGACTGATCCGTCGCGGCCTTGTGTCAGAGCGCCCCAGAAGATACTGGATGCTATATCCGGCTTTTCTTGGACTAGGCGCGCCGCTCCGGGCGGCTTTCGGTAAAGTCTGCCAGGGCTGCGGGCCCACACGGAACCGTCCGGTGTGATGGTGATCGCGTCCCAGGCGCCATCCGGCAAACCTTCCGCGGGCCCGTACATCGAAACGCGCCCGCCGTCTTCAACACACAGCCGCCGCCCGCAACCAAACCAGAGCTCCGAACCCTTCCCTACGATTCCGCGCATGGGCGTCCCATCAAGATCCTGTCGCAATGGGTGGGGATGCGCCGCGAAGGAACCGTCGGAGTTCGGCGCCGCTTCGTACAGGCCGGAAGGAGTTGCCACAAGGACGTGACCGCGCGCGTCATTCGCCATACCCTGCGCGCCCGATAGCATGCCATTCAGCCCGGCGACGGGACGGAAACGCTGTCCATCGAAACGAAAAATCCGCGCACAGGTATTGACCCAGAGTGCGCCATCCGCCGCGACGTGCAAAGCATGGACTTCCGTGGCGCACGGCAATCCTTCGGCGACGCCCATGAGACGAAAGCGGGTCCCATCGTACCGATACAGTCCACCTTCCGAACCGGCCCAGATATAACCCGCCCCGTCTTGCGCCAAGGATAGGATGGCGAGGTTTTGAAGCCCATCGGCTGCCCCGTAATGGCGAAAGCTGTACTGCTGCGCGACAGCAGAGCCGTGCAGCGCTAGCAGTAATGCAGCGCACGAGATGTGGTGTGAGATCGACACATCCTACACACTTGCTATCGGCCTCAGAAGCTGCGAACTATAGAAAACCCCGAGAGAACCAATCGGAATTGAAGATGATGCATCGCCCGAAGCCGAGGAGAAGCACCACAGGCCGGCCAATCGCGGGTGAAATCGGCGTATCAACAAGACCGCATTTAGGGTGAACAGTCCCCAAAGCAAGGGTCACGTCCCGTATCATGCGCAAACCGGAAACTGAGATTGGTCGAGGCGAGCCAGACCGGTTGGAGGAAGTTGAACTCTACATACCCGCGTGAAGTGGATGATCCTGGGAAACGCGGGCGACCAGATCCTCGCGGAACTGAAACCGCGCGTGGAAAAGCTCACCGCCGCGCACCGGCAGCCGGGACTGGCTGTGATTCTGGTAGGCGACGATCCGGCTTCTGAGATCTATGTTTGCCTCAAAGTGAAAACGTGCGCGGAATTGGGGATTTATAGCGAAAAGATCGCGCGCGCCCCACCGTTTTCACGCTGGGCACTTCCGATACAGTCCTACCGTTTCCGGCCAATGTCTGTATAGGGGACTACACGGGACTTGAGATCGTACGGTCGACGTCACGCATTTATCGGTCCTATCCCGCGTAATTCCCATTACGGGCGTCGCGATCCTCTAGCTCCGGTCCCCGTTTTCCGGGCTTTCACTCGAAGCTGGTTTGGCGTTCGCAGCCCCAGGTCCATTGCTATCGTCGCCGTCTACGCGGGTCGTGTAGCGGCTCAAATATTAAATCAGTGCTGATTTGAATTGCCGCTTTCAGGCTGCGGAATATGGGGCAATGAGCAGCGAACCGGGTCACCGTCCAAGTATGCGAGTAACTGCCGCGGACAGGCGATTCTGCTCGTCCCCGGCTTCCGCGGCGCGCCAGCCCACGTGAGCATCCGGCCTCACCATCAGGCACCCGCTCTCGCCGATCTCGCGAGCCTCCGCCCATTCGCCATAGAGATCCGTGAAATCCCGGCCCGGCCCAATCACAAACCCTTCGATTGCGATCTCATGCGCGGAGGACACCTTTCGGGCGGCCTCTATCCAACGTTCGCCCCCGATGCCGGTGAGGACTACGAATCGGCCTTTTCCCGCAATGTCCAGCGTGGAAATCTGCCGGCCATCCTTCTGTAGCCAGACATGGGGCAGACGCGCGCCGGGCCATGTGGTGGGATGGAAGTACAATTCGGCATCGCGCTCAAAGGGCGGCTCAGGCGTGCCATCGGAAACCACGGCGGCCGAGCGATAGCGCTGATTCAACTCGACCCCATGCGTGTTGAACTCGTAATTCTTTTGCAAAATGGCCTTGCGCAGGTTCTCGCGCTGCGCCGCGGCTTCGGGCGTGGCGTTCTTGCGTGCTTCCATGTTGCGCCACATCTGAGCGACCTCGATGCCCGGCTGAAGCCCCAGAGCTTCAAAAATCGGTCCGGTCTCCCCGATGCTTTTGTTGGCGCGCTTTACGATCTGCTGCCCGATCGGAACACGCTCTTCGTTGTAAGTATCCAGCAGCCCGGGATTGGCTTTCCCTTTCAGCACCAAAGCTAGCTTCCAGGCGAGATTGTAAGCGTCTTGAATCGACGTGTTGGACCCGAGGCCGTTCATAGGCGGGTGCCGATGCACTGCGTCTCCCATGCAAAAAACTCGTCCCCTGGAGTAGCGCGTAGCGTACATGTCGTTCACGGTCCACAGCGAAGAGGAACGAATCTCTATCGGCACGTGTTGATCGCCGATGAGATTGCGGACGATCGCTTCGGCGGCCTGGTCGGTGAGTTGCGGCGCCCCCGCGTTGATGTCGTAACCCCAGATGGCCAGCCACTCGTTCCAGGGCCGCACCATTCGAATGACGCCCATTCCCACGCCACCCACGTCACAGCCCGGCTGCAGCACCCAATACAGAACGCTCGGACGGTACGAGACGTACTTTGTGAGGTCGCAGCGAAAAACGATATTCAGGCTACCCGCCACGCCCATTTTCCCTTCCAGCGGCAGGTCCGCGTCCTCCGCGACTTTGCTGTTGGCGCCGTCCGCGCCCAGCAGATATTTCGCTCGAATCTGGTAAGTCTGGTCAGAGATACGGTCCTTCACTTCAGCGGTGACACCGCCGGTATCCTGCCGGCTCGAGAGATACTCGCTGAGAAAGCGGACCTTAGTTCCTCGCTCTGCGGCCGCCCCCAGAATAATCGGCTCTAGGAAATTCTGCGGCAGATCACACATGGAGCAAGGACTTGCTAGGGTATGATCGGCACGACGGCGCGGTTCGGTCCCGAACATGCGCAAGCGTCCCAATTCTTCACCGGCCAAACTGGTGCAGAAAACCGCATTGCCTAGGATGTCCTGCGGGCTGGCCTTGGCGATCACCTCCGGCTCGATGCCCAGATCGCGCAGGATTTCCATGGTCCGCTGATTGTTGAGGTGCGCTCGCGGCGAATTGGCCAGCCAGCCGTACTTGGTGACGATCATGTTCGGGATGCCATAAGTGCCCAGCGCCAGGCCCGCGGAAGAGCCTGCAGGTCCGCTGCCAACGATCAATACGTCAGTTTCGATCATTCCTGTATGGTTCTCCTTCGTTAGCTTAGAACGTTTAGCTTAACCAATTTGACAACGCCCCTCGATGATCGGGGCCGCTTACTTTTTTCGCACAACAGTGCGCGGCAATGATTTGCAGTAATCGCCGGTCCTAAATGCCACCAACGGTCTTCTTTCAGGTGAGTTCTCCGATTGGGAAGGATTAGTTGGCTGGTGTTTACGATTCGTCGCGTACGTTTCCCAGGTGCAGGCGGCGACATGCAGTTTGCCCAATTCAACTGCAAAGGAAGA
>Ga0209415_10000938_pt1 | contig 55648 bp, 40 predicted proteins | sample PeaSoiSIISIP2007_FD_187696 | JGI IMG/M metagenome (GOLD analysis project Ga0209415, IMG submission 187696) | Peat soil microbial communities from Weissenstadt, Germany - SII-SIP-2007 (SPAdes) (version 2) | ecosystem: Environmental > Terrestrial > Soil > Wetlands > Peat | place: Germany... | reverse complement strand
AGCCTGGGACTGTCCCGGGCGAGCACCGATCGGTCGCCCACACCGACTTGCCATCCCGGTCGATAGCCACGCCATTGGAACCGCCCCAGGGCCTTTTCTCCAGACTCAAAGTTGCCCAATCTCGGATGACACGATAGGGGTTGGCGCCGCTGTTCACGGGTTGCACCTTATCGGTCTGAATGGTGCCGCCCCGCTGCTGCGCCTGAATAACCGTTCCGTGCGTGGCCACCCAGAGGACGATCATCGACGCGGGGAGGCTGAATCTCCCAACACTCGATACGGACATCCTGCACGCTCCTTTCGCGCCGGTCTACTTCCAGCGTTGAATGGCCTTGTAGTGCATGGACTCCGGAGGGAGTTCGGTCAGCTCAATTCGGCCCATATAAGGGTCGGTGATGTTGGCGATGATCGCTTTGGTATCACTCGGGATCGTATCAGTGACCGTCAGACCGTTTTTTCTAAACCTCGCGACAGCATCTGCCGCATTCTCGACCTGGAGCCCATAGTGAGAAAAACCGGCGGGCCGTTGCGCGGTTACCGGGTTGAGCTCGAGGAATGTGTTCTTGCTGATCTGCATGTAGACCAGCCGCGGCTGTCCTTTCTCATCATTGACGCGGAACGCTTCGCGGTACCCCATTTTTTGGGTGTAGTACGTAACCGCCTCATTGATATTTGGCACACTGATTCCAACGTGGTTCATCATAACGACACCAGTGCTGGATTCCTGCGCCGTCCCTACCTCGATTACCAGCCCGGCAAAGAGCCCGGCCGCAAAGAGCATTGCACCACGCACAAAGCTACGCATAGAGCCTCCATTCAGTAAGTAAATTCATTCACGGGCCAACCCATTCTGCAACAAGTAGAAAGGCAAAACAAGCAAGGGGACAATCACCCTGGCAGTCACGGACTTGAGAAATTCCTTCAGACCGGAATTACACTAGTTCGCCGGGCTCTTCTTCTTGATTCCCAGCGCGCCCAGCATTAGCTTCCCGAAAAACCCCCGCCGGCGCTGGTCCAGAAACATCCACAACAGCACCCGCACGGCGACCGGCGCCCGGAAACTCGGATCGATTTCCCGGCGCCGCGCCAGAATTCCGGCCAGCGTCTCGCGAGGCTTCTCGCGGAAATCGTCCAGCATTGCGGTTTGATGAACACAGGATATGGTGCAAAAGGGCGCGCAGCCTTTCTGACGCGCCGCCTCCCGCCGCAAATCTTCCACCCCGTAGGCTTCCAGCGGGATCCCCGGCTTGCCCCGTTGCTGCGAGCAATAGTGCACCAATCCGTCTTCACAGATATACAGGAATCGCCCGCCGGCACGGCAGTGCCAGGCATTCGGCAGTCCGCGGCTGATGTTCTGCTGAAAGCTGTCGAAATGCGCGAAAGAAAATAGCGAACCTTTGTGCTCCCCAAACCGCTCGTAGACCTCTTGATGATGGCTGCCCAACGGCTTCAATTGGCCGGAATGATCGTGCAAAATGCCGATCGTGCTGGTGAAGCCGAGCAACCGCGCTCGCCCGGAAACCGCCAAGGCGTCGTGGGGATTCCGAATGCCCGCGCCGAGCACGGAATTGATCGTGATCCCGAATTCGGCATGCTCGGCCAGCCATTCCAGCTTCCGCTCCAGCACCTGCAGGCTCTTCTTGGAGATGTCGTCGGGCCGCGCGTTGTCGATACTGATCTGCACGTAATCCAGGCCCGCGCGGTTGAGCCTTTGGATCCGCTCCGGCGTCAACAGCAGGCCATTGGTGATCAGCGTGGCGATGGCTCCGCGCTCGCGAATCCGCACGATGATCGCGTCCAGATCCGGGTGCAGCGTGGGCTCGCCGCCGCTCAGGGTGATGATGGTGGTTCCGAGCTCAGCCAGCCGGTCGATCCGCTCCAGCATCGTTGGAAGCGGCACCGGATCGGAAGTCTTGTCGTATTCGTTGCAGTAGCCGCAGTCCAGATTGCAGCGGCGGATCGGAACAATCTGGGCCAGAATGGGGTGCGAGTCCGACTGCATGGCCCGCGCGAACATACGCGACTCCCGGATTTTGCGCCCCACTTGCCTGCTAATTTTCCGGTATCTCATGTGTCGCTACTGAATTGCGGACGAAACCGCCAAATCTAGTAACGATAATATCAAGTGGGTCGTCTAAACTTACAGCCATCTCCCGTCGATCTCAACATTGGGTGAGAGACATGATGTTTCAAGGACGGTCTGTGATTTCCGCCGTATGGGGCGTTGTCCCCACTCCGGCGTCTCGGCAACTAACTAGCCCGCCCGTCTGGTCAGTGCTGCGTTTCTTCCGCCGCCAAGCTCAACAGCGCCCCGAAGCCTCGCCTCGGCTGCCGGTCCCAAGCCCGCCACCGAACTCGCGTACGGAACCGGGTGCCTGAGCAAGCCGACGGCACACCTTTCGTCCGCTAGTGACTGGTTGTTCCCGGCGACATCCACTCGGGATCTGTCGATGGGTGTGCCGGCACACCTTTCGTCCGCTAGTGACTGGTTGTTCCCGGCGACATCCACTCGGGACCTGTCGATGGGTGTGCCGGCACACCTCTCGTCCGCTAGTGACTGGTTGTTCCCGGCGACATCCACTCGGGATCTGTCGATGGGTGTGCCGGCACACCTTTCGTCCGCCAGTGACTGGTTGTTCCCGGCGACATCCACTCGGGATCTGTTGATGGGTGTGCCGGCACACCTTTCGTCCGCTAGTGACTGGTTGTTCCCGGTGACATCCACTCGGGATCTGTCGATGGGTGTGCCGGCGCCTAAAGAACCATGCGCGTGCGGCGGGCCACTCGTATCGTGGCCATCAACCCGAGAGCTGCGCCTGCTATCAGAAGTTCCCCTGGCTCCGGAACAGCCGCGGCACCTCCAGGACTCGGAGGATCCGTCAGCAAGAACGCACTGAGTTGCCCGTTGTAAAGACCTTCCCCGGTAATTTGGCCTGAATCGTTGATTCCAAAGGCTTGAAGCAGTTCCCAACCCGAATTTCCCGGAATCAGCGAGTTCAAATCCAGCATGGTCCCGCCATAATAAAGGAACGCGTGCTGGTCGCCGTTGGCCAGCCAGCTATAACCCACGATCTCGCCGCCGCCGTTGATGCCATAGGCGTAGCTGCTGCCTCCGCCCAAAGTTCCCAGATCAGTCATCATCGCATCCACCATCGAAAAAGCGTGCTGGTAGCCGCTCCCGACGCTGGCGAACCCCACCACCTCACCGCTGTTGTTGACGTCGGTGGCCTGGCTGCTCGTTCCGCCGAACGTTCCCAACAGAGTCATGCTGCCCGCCGGACTCCAGATGATCCCGCGGAACGATCCGTCAGCCAATTGGCCGTCGCCCACCACGGTTCCGGCGTCGTTGATGCCGTAGGCCGCGCTCCAATCGACGCCCGACGGATTCCCCAGGCTTTCCATCTGGCCGTTCACCGCTGCGAACGCCTCGCCGTTTCCGCCCACCACTTCGCCCGAGTTATTGATCGCCAGTGCGTACGAATTCGCCCCCAGATCGGTGGCGCCCGATCCGCTCCAGATGGTCCCGTGCGCCGTCCCGTTGACGTACGTGGTCCCCACTACCGTTCCCGAGTTGTTGATCCCGTAAGCGTAGGCGTCGGAACCTCCGGAAGACAGAGCTTGCAAGCCGTTCGGCGTGGAGACAAATGCCTGTTGGATGCCCGATGAATTCTGGGACCAGCCGGCCACGATACCCGAGCTGTTGACGGCATAACCGGTAGCCGGGCCACCCAGCCCACCCAGGTCAGCCGCGATATAGATTGGATTGGCCGCGGCGGCACTCGCAATAATCAACAAAAATCCGGCGGTTTTCACGGATAACACCTCAGTTCATTCGAGAGAAGACGAGTAATTATCACACGAGCATCCTGGCCTCGACATCCCCGAAATGTTTCTTTGAAGCATACAGGCTCCGGTACAGGTGCGCTATTCCCCCTGTGGTATATAGGGCGGTGCTAAGCAGTGCTAGCCTGATACAAACGATGCCCATCGATGCAGCCATCCTCAATGAAATCGAGCACTTGCGCGAGTTGAATCAAGAGGAAAAAGCGGCCTTGGCCGAAAAAATCGACCTTCTCCGCTATTCCGCCGGCCAGTCTGTCTTCAACTACGGCGACCCCGGCCATGCGATGTATATTGTCCGCTCCGGCGAGGTGGAGATCTACGTCAAAAACGACCAGGGCGAAAAGATCGTGCTCGAAACCTCACAGCCCGGCGACATCTTCGGCGAGGTCGCGCTGCTGGACGGTGGCACGCGCACTGCCTGGGTGGCAGCCTTGAGCGACGTCGAGCTCCTTCGTTTGGACCGGGAGCATTTTGAAGCCTACGTCCGCCAATGCACTCCCGCGGCGCTGAACCTTTTGAGCGTCGCAGCGCGCCGTCTCCGCCGCAGCGATGAAGTGATCCGGCGCACCGTGACGCGGAATGTCAACGACGTCGCGGCCGAGCAGCAGACCCTTCTCACCCGTTTGGCCGACGCCGTCCCGTCGTTCACCGGCAGCATCGTATCGCTCGCCTTCCACGCCGCCTTCCTCGGCGGCTGGATCGCGATCAATCTCAGCTTGATCGGAGCGAGGAAGGCCTTCGATCCCTACCCGTTCGAATTCCTCTCGGTGATCGTTTCGCTTGAAGCCATTTTCCTGACTCTTTTTGTCCTCACCAGCCAGAACCGCCAGCGCGCCCGCGATCGCATCCGCTCCGACATCGAGTTTGAATCCAGCATCAATACCGAAACCAAAATCGCTTATCTGCACGAAAAAATCGACAAGCTCACCGAAGGCCACTACGCGCTGTTGGTGAACACTCAAAAACTCTTGGACAAAAGTCACTGAGCCGCGACCGCCAACCCCCAACCGCGAGCGCCAATCCCCAATCCCCAACCCCGCGCGAGCGAACGCGAGCGCCCACGCTATCATCACAGCATGGACCTGAAAACCTACATCACATTGGGCCGCACCGGCCTCCGCGTCAGCCCCCTTTGCCTCGGCGCGATGACCTTTGGAACTGAGTGGGGTTGGGGCGCCGATGACGCCACCGCCCGTTCCATCTTCGACCGCTATGTCGACGCCGGGGGCAACTTCATCGACACGGCCGACGGTTACCAGAAAGGGCACAGCGAGCAGATGTGCGGGAAGTTCATCAACGAGCGCAAGCTGCGTGACCAGATCGTGCTCGCCACCAAGTTCACGATGAACGGGACGCCCGGCAATCCCAATTCGGGCGGCAACGGCCGCAAAAACATCTACCGGGCGCTCGATGCGTCGCTGCACCGGCTCGACACCGATTTCATCGATCTCTATTGGCTGCACGCCTGGGACACGGTTACGCCGGTCGAAGAAGTGGTCAACACACTGACGGATCTGGTGCGCGCCGGCAAGATTCGGTATTACGGCTTCTCCGACACTCCCGCCTGGTATGTCGCCCGCGCACACACACTGGCCGAGCAGCAAGGTAAGGAATCCGTCGCGGCGCTGCAACTGGAGTATTCCCTCATTGAGCGCAACATCGAGCGCGAACACATCCCGGCCGCGCAGGAGCTCGGAATCGGAATCTGTCCCTGGAGCCCGCTCGGAGGCGGCTTCCTCACCGGCAAGTACAAGCGGCAAGGCGACACCGGCACGGGCGACGGGCGCCTCACCAAGGGAAGCCCGTTCAACAAATTCACTGAGAACAATTGGCGCATCCTGGAAGTCCTACTGGACGTGAGCAAGCAGCTCGGAAAATCGCCCGCCCAAGTGGCTCTTCAGTGGGTGATCACGCAGCCCGGTATCACATCCACCATCCTCGGCGCCAGCAGCCTGGCGCAGCTCAACGACAACCTCGCGTCGCTCGAATTCGCCATCCCGGACGATCTTCGCAAACGCTTGGATGAAGCTAGCGCGCTCGAGCCCCTGCATCCATACGTATTCTTCAGCGGCATGATCCAAGGCATGATCCACGGCGGCGTGGAAGTGAAAGCCTGGAAGGCCGCGGCGGGCCGTTAGCAGTTTCGTGGCGCACGCGGCTTCGTGGCGCACGCACTCCCGCGTGCCGCGCTCACACCGTGTGAACGCTTGGTTTGATTAAACGACCTTTACGCCGGCCGCCGTATCGAGTGCTCGAGTTCCAGCAACACGTTGCGGCTGGCGCGCCGGGCTTCCTTGGCGCGGGCCATGCCTTGCTCGGCGAACGCCAGCAAGCTCTCGGCATCGCCGCCGTGTTCCGGGAAGCAGGCCACGCCCACGGCCATCCCAGAATCCTCTTGTCCGCACAAACTACGGCAGGCATTTGCCACCAGGCGGTCCAGCGAATCTATCTTGCCGGCCAGTTCTTCCGGGCGAGCCGACGCCAGCAGAAGGACAAACTCGTCAGCGCCCACCCGCGCCACGTAGTCGACGCTGCGTGAGTTGTTGCGCAGAATATTCGTCACCTGCTTCAGCAATTCATCCCCGGTGGAGCGCCCAAACAACTCGTTCACCCGGCGGAATTCATCGATATCCCCCAGCAACATCGTCACCGGCTTGCGCTGCGCGGTGAATCCCTCCTGCAGGTACGCGAGCATGGCGGACTTGATCGGCAAACCTGTTAGTTCGTCCCAGCCCGTTCCCTGCTGCGCCTTCTGGAACCGGATGGCCCCGTCCACCGCTCTGGCGATGTCGCCTTTAATCGCCAGCAAAACCCGCAGGTGGTCCGCGTTATAAGCGTCTTTCTCGGCGCGATAGAGTGTGAGCGCGCCGCTCAATTGATCCACTCCGTCGCCGAGCGGAATCGACAGCGCGGAATGTAAGGCCCCCAGTTGGCCCGCTGCCTCGGCGTAGCCGGGTTCCACCAACGGATTGCCGTTGACGATCGCTTTCCCGTTTTCCACTACCCACCCGGAAAGGCCCTGGCCCACGGGAATCTCGAGCGACGCAAATATTTGGCTGGTCACCCCGCTGGTGTACCGCGGCTTCAGGATGGATCGTTCTCGAACATAGATGGCCAGGCAATCGTAGGGAATCAGCTGTTTCAACCGTGCCGCCAGAATGGAGAGAACGTCTTCCATGCGCAACGATTTCCGCAGGTCGAGCGCCAGATCGACGATCACTCGCATTTCCTGGCTCGCGGCGGCGAGGGATTCCGTCGCGCTCAGGCCGCGATCTCCCGTGCCTGCGCCTCCGTAGGTTCCCGGCGCGCTCTTCTCGTATCCGGCGTCGGGAGCTGCCCCCGGGCTGACTCTTAAATCCTTGCTCAGCCGGTGATTGCGCAGAGGCGTGCTCTGGGCCATACGCTCGAACTCCCGGTAGTTGGCCTTCAGGATATCCACCACCTGCGGATCGAAGCTGCGCCCCGAGAGCCCGGCCACATAGTCCATCGCTTCGTCCAGAGGAAGCGCGCGCCGATACTGGCGATCGCTTGCCAGCGCGTCGAGACAATCCACCGCGGACAGGATGCGCGCGCCGATCGGAATGTCCTCGGCTTTCAGGCCATCGGGATAACCGCTGCCATCCCATTTTTCATGATGCGCGCGCACAATCGGAGCGACTGGATAAGGAAACGCCACCTGCTCCAGGATTTCAGCGCCCACCACGGTGTGGACCTTCATCTTTTCGAATTCGTCGGGCGTCAGCTTGCCGGGTTTGGAGATGATGTAGTCCGGCACCGCCAGTTTGCCGATGTCGTGCAGGATGGAGGCCGCCTGAAGCGCGTTCACTTCGTCGGACGCCAAACCCAGGTGCTTGGCCAGCTCCAGCGAATAGACCTGCACGCGCCGCAGATGGTCGCCCGTGCATTCATCCTTGGCTTCGATGGCGGTGGCCAGCGCTTCGATGGTCCGCAGATGAAGCGCCGCCATGCTTTCGGCGTGAGCTTTCTCCTGTTCCACCTTCCCGAAGTACAAACGGATGGAGCGATAAATCAGATAGAGCGGCGGCAGCAGAGCCAGACTGAAAGCCCAACCTAAGCGCTCAGTGGCGGTGTGCACAATCTCGGCAAACGCGACACCCGCCAGATAATAACAAAACGTCCAATCGCAGAAGCTCCGAATCACGGCCCGCAGGTCTTGCCCTTCGGTGAGAGCGATCACGATCGCCAGCGGAACATAGTTGACCGCGAAATAGGCCACCCCCGCGAAGAAGAGCTGCAATAATTCGCGTTCCGGCAAATGGATGAACCACGGCTTGCGATAAACCCACACTGCAACCACCGCCGCCAATCCGAGACACGTGGTGTTAAAGAAGACACGGACCAGCTTTACCCTGAAATTTGCATTCCAACAAGTTTGTGCCGCCGCGCTGGCAACTGCTAGTAGCATCGTCTCGGCCGGCGCCAGCTCCATCATGCCCACCATGACGAGAACGAAATTGAGGGAGATGGTGCCCTGCATGCCGGGAAAAACGACCTTCATGCCGGAGGTAGCCAGGGCCAGGCAAAGGTAAACGACGAATCGCGGCTGAAGTTGTGGAGTCCAGCCCTGGAGCGTGATGGCCATTCCAGCTAAACCGGACAGTCCGATCAGCGCGACAAAGAGCCTGGCTGGAAAAGGCATCCGCAGAGGCTTTGTGTTTTCCACTTCCAATTCCTTAAAGCTCCGCCTCGACGAGTTTCTCCAACGGCTGAATCCGGCCCTGAGCTCGCAAACCCATAGAAGAATCGGAACTTAGGTCTCTCCGTCTTCCGCACGCCTTACCATGACACGCTCCGCTCGAGGGCGCCGCTGGCAATTTCATGGTTACTTATCGGCACAGTGGCAGTGGAACATTATGGAGATGAAAGGGTTGCGCGGCAGACCCCGGCACAGCGAACTCACTCGCCGCGCAGTGCCGTGGCCGGATCCACCTTGAGGGCCCGGAGTGCGGGAATCAGGCTGGCCGTAAGAGCCACCAACAAAATGACCAGACTAGCCGTTCCCAGTGTGATTGGATCGTCGGCGCTAACACCGAACAGAAACCGCGAAAGTATCCGTCTGCCGGCCAGCGTGAGGACAATACCGATCCCCAGTCCGATGGCCACCAATCCGGCGGCGTGAAAAACAACCAGCGTCAAAATGTTTTGGGGTTGCGCGCCCAGCGCCACGCGAATACCCATCTCGGTGGTTCGCTGCGTAACCGAGTATGACACCACCCCATAGAGCCCGAGCGACGCCAATACCAGAGCAAGGCCCGCGAAGGTGCTAACCAGGAAGGTGCGAAACCGCGGCTGAGCTACCGATTCCTTCACCACATCCTCCATGGCAGCCACGTTGAAAACCGGTTGACCCGGATCAAGCGCTCGAACTTCCCGGCGCACCGACGATGTCATCGCCGCTGGATCGGCGCTGGTCCTTATCACCAGCGCCATGGTTCCCTCGGCGAGATTCATCGCCTGGGGTGGAATCTGAAGATAGTGGTAGTAGGTTTCCGGATCGATTCCTGCATCCAGCCCGGCGTGCTTGACATCACCGACCACGCCGATCACGGTAGACCATTTGTCCTCGTCCAGGCCGGAAAGGATTCGCTTTCCGATTGGATTCTCGTGGGGCCAGTAGCGCCGCGCGGACGCCTGGTTGATGATGACGGTTTTCGGCGTGTGTTCATCGTCGCGTTGGTCAAAGAGGCGCCCTGCGATCAGGGGGATTCCCAGCGCCAGAAAATACCCGCCGCTGGCCGTTCGAAAGTAGGCGCGCGGCTGATCGGCGTCGCGCAGTTGAGGCTGTCCTTCAATCTGGAAATTGTTACTGATGTCGGCTCCGCTCAGCGGCAGATACCGGCAGACCCCGGCGGCCTGAACGCCCGGCAAACCCACTATCCGGTTGAGCACCTGTTGATAGAAAAATCCGACATTCTGGCCGGAATAGCGGCTGGGCGGCAAGGAGAACCGCATGGTGAGCACGTGGTCCACCCGGAATCCCGGATTCACGTCCTGCAAACGGACCAAGCTGCGAATCAACAAACCGGCGCCGATCAGCAGCGCCGCGCTGGACGCCACTTCGCACACGATCAGGGCATCCCGCAGGCGAGTTCGAGTGCGCTGGCCAGTCCCGCCGCGGCCGCCGCTCCGCAGCACCAGGTTCAGATTGGATCGCGAGCTCGATAGCGCCGGCACCAACCCAAACGCCAGCCCCGTCACGATCGATACGCCCAAGGTGAATGCCAGAACCCGCCAATCGAGCGGGGCCTCCCCCGCTTGCAGCAGACCCGTCGGCACCAGCTTCGCCAAGATCCAAGTGCCCCAGTAAGCAATCAGCAGCCCGAAAAGCCCTGCGATGAGCGCCAGAAGAACACTTTCGGTCAGCAACTGGCGCACCAGCCGCCCAGGATTCGCACCCATCGCCGTTCTTATCGCGATCTCTTTTTCGCGCGTACCCGCACGCGCCAGAAGCAGGTGGGCTACGTTCACGCAGGCAATCAACAAGAGCACCACGACAGCGCTAATCAACATCCACAGGGTGGGACGGATGTCGCCAATCACCTGCTCGCGAAGCGGCACGAGAAAGGCGCTGAAGCCTGCGTTCGAATCGGGATAGTCCCGCGCCAGCCGGTCCGCGAGGGTCCGCAGCTCGCTTTGTGCCCTTTCGAGCGAAATCCCAGGCTTGAGACGCGCAACAGTAGCTAGGAAATGAACGCCCCGGTTGGCCGGAAGAAAATCCTTGGGATCGGCCGTGTAGGGAATCCAAAGTTCCGACTTACCGTCCGGCAGCCGAAATTGGGGCGGGGCCACGCCGATAATTGAAAATGAACCGCCATCCAACGACAGCTTTTTTCCTAGGATGTTCGGATCCCGGCCAAAGCGTCGCAGCCACAGACCGGCGCTTAAAATGGCAACTTGCTTCTTGTCCGGCCGGTCTTCATCGGGAGCGAAGGACCGTCCGAGAGCCGGCTTCATGCCCAGGATCGCGAAGACGCTCGGGGAAACAGCGGCGGTTTCGATCCGTTCCGGCACCTCGCCTCCGGTCAGCACCGAGGATTGAGAGCGAAAAGCTCCCATCCCAGCGAACGCTTGATTCCGAGTTAGAAACTCCGCGTAGTCCGCGGGCGAGAGTCGCCATTGCTGGATCGCTTTGGATGCGTTGTTCTCCCACACTCCGACCAGATGGTCCGGATCTTCGTAAGGCAGCGAACGAAACAAGACCGCGCCGCTAACACTGAAAATAGCGGCGTTGGCCCCGATTCCTAGGCTCAGAACAACGATGGCAATTGCCGTGGAACCGGGGGTCTTTAAGAACGTACGCAGGGCGTATCGCAAGTCTTGCGTGGTCGCGCTCATTTCCCGCAGTCTGCATTGTAACCCTTCGTAATGGCTGACGAAGGGCCTACAAAAACGAACCGCGGCTGGGTGTGGTTCCCAACCGCGGCTCGATAACTACTAGCGGGTTACCGGTTATTAGCCGCCCCAAACCGCACTGCCTGCTTTTACATTCGTCTTGGTCCTCATTTCGGTGCCTCCTTCTTTTTTTACTGAATTCTAAAGTTTAATTTGCCTTACGTTTCTTAGTACTGCAGTCCGTATGCCAAGCGTACCATCGCCAGCGCAGCAACGGCCTAAGGAGTCTGTATGTTATTGATAATACTGATATTACAGAGATCTTCCACTTCAGCTTCCGTATTGATTTCTCGAAGTTGTAGGGTAGCTTCTTACTATCCCGTCAGATAGTCACCTATCTATAAAGATAGGGTGTTCCACTTAAACTGATCGCGGCCACTTAGTATGTCAATCAGCCACCTTAGCAGGTCAATCAGCACAGACACCACCGGCCAACCCCCGGCTCGCGACCTCCATCTTCCTAATCCGATATACTTACGTCGACAGCAATGCCCGACATTCCTGCTGAACTTGAGGCTCTCGCAGGCCCTCTGAAAGGGAACAGTATCCCGGTCGAAGCAGAAGAGGTCTCCATCGGGCGTGAACCTTCCAATCTGATTTCCCTGCTCGATGCAGCGGTATCACGCAGGCATTGCCTGATCAAACGCAGCAGTGAGGGGCAATTCACGATCCAAGACCTGAACAGCCGCAACAGTACATTTGTCAACGGCGTTCCGGTTAGCGAGCGAACGCTCGTATCCGGAGATGAGATCAAGATCGGAAACTCGCTCTTCGTCTTCGTGTTGCCCGAAACGGAGAAGGCCAAAGCCCCTTCCACATCCGTCGAGTTCGACAAAGCGGATACCGGCGCCGGCTCTACCATCATTCTGCGCAAGCAGGACGCTCGCTACTTGCGCGACCTGGATAAGCTCCAGCTCGAAAGCGCCAAGGCCACCAGCCGGATCGTTGGCGATTTGGACGCCCTGCTCCGCATCAGCAATGCGGTGAACACGGTGCGAGGCCTGGAAGCCCTGGAAAAGCTGGTGCTCGAATCGATCTTCGAGGTGGCGCCGGCCGACCGTGCCGCCATTCTCCTGTGCGAGCCCGGCACCGAAGAATGGACCTCTGTGTTCGGATGGGATCAGGGGTCTGGCCCCAGTCAGACCGTGCAGGTCAGCCGAACCATTGTGTCTCAGGTGCTTTCCGATGGTGTGGCCGTACTCTGCAACAATCTGCCGGCCGCCGAATCGTTCTCCGATACCGTCAGCATTCTCGAGCGGAGCATCCACGGCGTACTAGCCGTACCACTGGAAGTCTTCGACCGGATCCTGGGAGTCATCTACCTGGATGCCTCCAATCCGAAAGCGCGCTTCGACGAAAATCACTTGCAACTGTTGACGGCCATCGGCAGCATCGCCGCCGCGGCATTGGATAACGCGCGCCGCATGGAGTCGCTCGAGCAGGAAAATCGCCGCTTACAGGACGAGATCAGCCTCGAGCACAACATGGTAGGCGACAGCCCGCGCATGCGCGACGTGTATCAATTCATCGCGCGCGTGGCTCCCAGAGACATCACCGTGCTGATCTACGGCGAAAGCGGAACCGGCAAGGAATTGGTGGCCCGCGCCATTCACCGCACCAGCAGCCGCGCCGGCAAGCCATGCGTCGCGATCAACTGTGCCGCGCTCGCCGAAAGCCTGCTCGAAAGCGAGTTGTTTGGGCATGAGAAAGGCGCCTTCACCGGCGCCATCGCGCAAAAGAAAGGCAAGCTCGAAATCGCCGAGGGAGGCACCGTTTTCCTGGACGAAATCGGCGAGCTGGCGCCCCTGCTCCAAGCCAAACTTCTGCGCGTGCTGCAGGAGCGCGAATTCGAGCGAGTGGGCGGGACGCGCACCATCAAGTTGGACGTGCGCTTAATCACGGCCACCAATCGGGATCTGGAAGAGGAGGTCAAGAAGGGCCGTTTCCGCGAGGATCTTTTCTATCGCCTGAACGTCGTCTCGCTCCGCATGCCCGCGTTACGGGAGCGCCGCGAGGACATTCCTCTGCTGGCCAGCTACTTTGCCGCGAAGTTTTCGCAACGATCCAACCGGCCGGTGCTCGGCATCTCGCCGCAAGCGCGCACTTGTTTGACCAGCTACGATTGGCCGGGCAACGTGCGCGAGCTTGAAAACGCCATCGAACGCGCCGTGGTGCTGGGCTCCTCGGACATGATTCTTCCCGAAGACCTGCCCGAAGCGGTGCTCGAAAAGGCCGAATCGGCCGGCGCCACCATGACCGCTTTCCACGACGCGCTGCGCGAATCCAAGAAGCAGCTCATCCTCAACGCCTTCGAGCAGGCGCAAGGCAGCTACACCGAAGCCGCAAAATTGCTCGGCCTGCATCCCAACTATCTGCACCGGCTGATCCGCAATCTGAACATGAAGCAATTGCTGCGGCAAGCCGCCGCGGAATAGGAGTGTCGAGACTTCCCTTCAGCGCCTCTCCCAAAACCCGACGTTCCGCTTGATCGTTACGGAGAAGATGCGGGACCTTGTCGCAGCCCTGACCTCTGGTTTGCACACGTTCGAAACCGGGATTCTTCCCGACAATGAGAACTTCTCCGCGCTAGTCTGCATTAACCGGGAACTCAGTTGCAGGGCGCAGGGCGTCGAGTCCCCGCATCAGGTCATGCTGGATGCACAGCGCCCAGATCCCGGTTTGCGGCGAGCAAAAGCAAAGCTGCCTGCCACGCAACTTCGAAATCTACCTGCCGGTTATGCTGTTTTGGCGGCAGGGCGACGGTAGCTCGCGCGGAGCCGATTCGGCTCCCAGAGGGCGCGGATACAACCCATAGTACTGTAACTCATGGATGATGGAGCCGACTGGGTGTATAATCGACCTGCCATAGAGTCCAATATGCAACTTGGTGTCAAGTTAGCTAGGGAACTCTTTAGCAAACGTTTCCCCGATCGGAGGATGACAATGAAATGCTTATGGAAAACGGCCGTGTGGCTGATTGTTGCGGCAGCCGGGCTAGCCAGTTCAGCCTACTGTAATTCCATCGTCGTCGGCGACATTCAGGTTTGCTACAACTGCGCTGCGGGCCAAAACTTTGGAGGCTTGCCGGTGCTCGACGGCCCAGTCTTTGCAATTTTCAATACGAGCGCCAGCGCCATCGACAACGCGGTTTTCACTGCCGATGGAGACTCCTTCCAGATAGGTACTATTGCCGCCGGTGGCTCTTTTGTAATTGAACCGGGGGTCACGAGCGACGGCGGTTCCGGCCATACCTTCTTCAACGTGACAGGGTCCATTCTGGACACTAGCGATAGCGGCCCGAACGCCGATTCAACGCCATTCAGCTTTATCGGTACACAGGGACTGCTCACGGCGAGCACTGGATTATTCACTCCGGGCGACACCAAGGGCCCTTCGAACGATGGCACCATCGCACAGATAAACTTTCTTGGCGGCGGGCCACAGTCCGACGGTGCTTGCAATGACTGCTTCGGCCCCAAAATTGTAGCTACCATCACGATCCCCACGAGTACCGTGCCCGAGCCGTCCAGTTTGGTCATGCTGGGTGTCATGCTGGCTGGCCTCGCTTGGCGCCGCGCCGCCTCGATTCGTTGACGTCGCAAGGCAGCCATACCGGAACCGCGGGACACTCGGCCTGCATCCGGACTATATGTACCGCCTGACCCACAACTTGAACATGAAGCAACTGCTGCGGCAATCCGTGGCGGAGTAGCGGTGTCTCGAACGTGGCGCACGCACTCTGCGCGCGGTGTTCGCGTTCCGGCGAACACGAATACTGTGGATTACTGGAAAAACAATGAGCAAGTACGCAATCGTGATCGAGCAAGGCCAAAACAACTTTTCCGCTTATGTTCCGGATCTGCCCGGGTGCATTACCACTGGCCGAAGCATGGAAGGGATCGAGCACAATATTCGCGAGGCTATCGAGCTACACCTGGAAGGACTGCGCGAAGATGGAGAACCGATCCCGGAACCGCACACAGCAGTGGCATACGTCGATCTGCAAGAAGTCGGCTGACGCCTGCATGGTCCAAAACCCGGTCACAGCTCTCCACCCGCGCTAACTCCGCAGCCCGCCTCAGAAATACCAACCGGATCTCTTGACTCGCGCGATACACTCATTAGAAGTGCATGGCCTGAGTCGACCAGCCGCAAAGCGAGCATATTGCAAAATTACAAAACGGACGGTAATTATCCCCTTGACACAGAAACGTGAAATGGGCCATAATGAATCATGGCCAAGAACACACGAGTCGGAAAGAGCTTGATAGCGGTCCAAGCGGAACTCGGAACCGAAGAGCAATGCTTGGCCTTTCTCGAAGCGTTGCGCTGGCCTGCTGGCGTCCGTTGCGTCGAATGTGACCACGATAAAGTCTCCAAGTTTGTTGCGATGGGTCGCGCCCGCGTTAACCGCAAAGGTGAAGAGGTTCGCAGTCCCGACCGGCATCTGTACCAGTGTCTCAAATGCGCGGCTCAATTCACCGCGACCGTCGGCACGATCTTTAACGATTCTCACCTCCCGCTGCAAAAGTGGATGCAGGCCGTAGCGATCATGTGCAACGCGAAGAAGGGCGTCAGCGCTCGCCAGTTGTGGCGCGACCTCGGCGTCAGCTACAAGACCGCTTGGTATCTCGCGCATCGCATCCGCGAAGCTATGGCCCTCGGCAACTTCACCGATCAGCGCATGACCGGTACCGTCGAAGCGGATGAGACCTACGTGGGCGGCAAGTACGACAAGCGTGGCAAGCGCGCACGCTGGGACAAGGAAGCCGTATTCGGAATGGTGGAGCGGGAAACGGGTCGCATGCATGCGAAGCACCTACCGGGAAAGAACCACATCAATAGCTGGCAAGTCGGGAAAGAGATCGATGCTGTAGTCGATCCGGCATCGGTGAAAATGATGACCGACGAGAGCCGCCTCTATGCGAACCTTGAACGGCGCGGATTCAAGCACGAGATAGTCATACACAGCGACAAGGAATGGGTTCGCGGAGATGTCCACACTCAAACCATCGATTCATTTTGGGGCTTGCTCAAACGCGGAGTCGTCGGGACCTTCCACCAAATCTCGATAAAGCACCTGGACCGCTACATCACCGAGTTTTCGTATCGCTGGAATAACCGCCAGAATCAGGAACTCTTCAAGATCACTGTGGCGTGCTTAGTGTACGGGATACCGTTGCCCTACGCGAAGCTCATTGCGCGGACTTCGGAGCAACCCGAGCTGGAGACTTCTTCGGACGTGCCGTTCTAGCTATCCTGCGCGACACTAGTGCCTTCGAAAGAGGCGGTGTCGCGATTAGCTTGCGAACAACGTTTTCGAATTGCGTCCGGTCGATCTTCAGGTCCTCGTTCATAAGTTAAACCCAATTGTCGCCCAAAAAGTTGTAGCACTCAAGCTACCCCTCTGCTAAAATGAAGCCAGTCTTTTTTTGTAGAACATTTTTAGCTGATTTGTTTTAGCTACTGGTGGTCCCGAGGACCTGTTCACCTCGGGTTGCAAGCGATGAGGATTGGTTGGTAGCCGATCCCATCGTAAAACAAAACCATCCAGGAATCAACAGGTGAAGTGTAGTTAGTTTTGGTTCAGGCCAAGGACCGCGCCGACTTTTGCGAGAAAGACGCGATCCCCGGCCCCAATGCGGTGACGGTAGCTTAGCAGGCAAAGCGCCGGATTTGTAATCCGGTGATCGTGGGTTCGAAGCCCACCCGTCACCCCAAGCTTTTTGTGGAGAGTGCGTAGCCGGTTCTGCTAGGCGTCTTATAAACGCCAAACAATCCTGCCAGGGATTTCGGTTCGACCCCGACACTCTCCGTTCAAGAAATATCGTCATTGGAAGACACGTCCAGAAGAGAGGGAAAAACCTTAGCAGGGGAACACGCAAAGCCTCAAACTCACTGAACGCCAAACCAAAAAACGACAGTTTTTCACAGCTTTTTAACAGTCGCGACTGTGATGTCCACCATTCTCCTACCAATAGCCACCTGTCTGCAACAAAAATATGCTGGAATGTAGCAAGATGGGTTCAGAGGTACCAGGGACCATTGAGCGCGCAGGGGACCGGTTCCATCCGACCTGTCACGTCACCTCTCACCGTAACCCAACGTGCTATTCTGTGTCAAAGGGATCACCTCCAAACGGACCCAATCCCAAAAATGAACACCCCATGAACCAGGGAATTGCGTTCGCCCGAACCCTTCGCGCCCTCGACGCCGACGATTTTCGCGCCTCGAAACTTGGTCTGCTGGCGGCCGCCGCTTTGCTCGCCGCGTGGACTTGGTGGATGTTTGCCGCGCGCGTTCCTCAGTATGAATCGACTAGCAACGTGCGCATCGAGGCCGGCCGCGCCATCGCTCATTTCCCCGCCGATGTCATGGGCCGAATCTCAGTTGGCCAATCGGCATTGGTCCGCGTCAACGGCAGCGCGATTTCTTCTCGGGTTCAATCGATCTCCTCTGACCACATCGATCTTGCCTTGCCCGCCAATCCCCAATCCCCAATCCCGGCTTCCTCATCGGCCTCCGCCGACATCGAAACCACGCGCGTGTCCCCCGCCTCCATCGCGCTCCGAACGCTCGGCCGCCCGCGCCAATGACCAAACGTACCCGCCTCATCGTGCCCGAGGTCGTACAGACCTCCAATCTGGACTGCGGCCCGGCGGCGCTCAAATCGCTGCTCGAAGGTTTCGGTATCCCGGTAAACTACGGCCGCCTGCGCGAGGCCTGCCAGACCAGCGTGGACGGCACGTCCATCGACACCATCGAAGAGGTCGCGAATCATCTCGGGCTGCGGGCCGAGCAGATCATGCTGCCCGCCGATCACGTTCTGATCGATGAAGCGCGCGCGCTGCCCGCCATCGCCGTCCTCGTGCTGCCCAGCGGCGTCACGCACTTCGTTATCGTTTGGCGTCGATTTGGGCGATTCGTCGAGTTGATGGATCCGGCGGTCGGCCGGCGCTGGGTGAGCGCCGCGCGTTTTCTCTCCGATCTCTATCTTCACCAGCAGCCCGTCGCAGCCGAGGATTGGCGCGAGTATGCCGGCTCGGAGGATTTTCTCGCGCCCTTGCGCCGCCGCCTGCATTTGATCGGAATCGACAACGGCCACGCTGTCACCGCAGCCCTCGCCGATCCTGGTTGGCGATCGCTCGCGGCTCTGGACGCCGCCGTACGAATGCTCGCGTCTCTTATAGATTCCGGCGCGATCGATCGCGGCGCCCAGAGCGCTCGCGTGCTGGAAGAATTCCTGCGGCACGACGAAACCATCCCCGAACATTATTGGTCAGTGCGTCCAAACGGCAATGGTCTGATCATGCGCGGCGCGGTCCTGGTTCGGGCCCTGGGGCTTCGAGACGTGCGTGCGGAACTGGGCCCTGAACTAACGGCTGCGCTCGAACAACCTTCCGCGCGGCCCAACGCCGAGTTGCTGCGATTGCTCCGCGCCGACGGAGTCTTCACGCCTGCCGCCATCGCCATCGCACTCATCTTAGCCAGTGCCGCCGTGATCGTGGAAGCGATTCTGTTTCGCGCATTGATGGACGCTGGACGCGCCGTCTTCGTTGCCATTCTCGCCCTCTCGGCCGCGCTCTTGTTCCTCGAAATTCCGCTCGCAAACAGTCTGCTGCGATTCGGCCGCCGCCTTGAAATTCGTCTGCGCCTCGCATTTCTTGAAAAACTCCCACGCCTCTCCGACCGTTATTTTCAGAGCCGCCTCAAGTCGGACATGGCCGAGCGCAGCCACAGCATTCATTTGATTCGCCGCCTTCCCGAACTCGGCGGCCAGCTTCTCCGCTACAGCTTTGAAATCGTCTTCACCACGGCGGGCATCATCTGGATCGACCCCGCCGCCGCCCCCATCGCGCTTCTTGCCGCGTTCGCCGCCATCGCGATTCCACTCGCATCGCAGCCCCTACTGATGGAACGCGATCTGCGCTTACGAACGCACACCGGCGCGCTCACGCATTTCTATTTGGACGCGCTGCTCGGATTAATCGCCATCCACACGCATGGCGGACAACCGGCGGTGCGGCGCGAACACGAGTCCCTGCTCACCGAATGGGCGCGCGCCGGATTGAATCTGCAACGCGCGGTGCTTTCGCTCGAAACGCTGCAATTTCTCGCGGGGTTCGGACTCGCCATCTGGCTGCTGGTGTCGCACCTCGCGCGCGCCGCTGGCGGCACGGGCCAAGCGGGCGCAGTGTTGCTCCTGGTCTACTGGGCGCTCAATCTGCCCGCTCTCGGCCAGGAAGTCGCGATCATTGCCTGGCAGTATCCTTCCTATCGCAACGTGACTCTGCGATTGCTCGAGCCGCTCGGCGCATTAGGACAGCGCGCTGCCCAGTCCGTTTCCAACCCGCCGGCCGGCACGGCCTTATCCATCGCGTTTCAAAACGTGAGCGTCGTCGCGGCCGGTAACCAGGTCCTCCGTGATATCAACCTGTCGATTCCAGCCCGCTCGCATATCGCGATCGTCGGCGCCTCCGGAGCCGGCAAATCGAGCCTCGTCGGCCTTCTGCTCGGTTGGCATCGCGCCGAATCGGGTAGTCTCCTCGTGGATGGCGTCGAACTGGATGACGCGCGGCTCGATCAATTACGCCCCCACATCGCCTGGGTGGACCCTGCGGTCCAACTCTGGAACCGGCCGCTGGTCGAAAACTTGCGCTACGGTTTGCCCGCCGAACCGCGTATGGCTATCGAGAGCGCCATCGACGCCGCGGAACTGTCTCGCGTCATCGAGCGCCTCCCCGATGGTCTGGACACGCCGCTCGGAGAGGCCGGCGGTTTGGTCTCGGGCGGCGAAGGCCAGCGGGTGCGCCTCGGACGCGCGCTGCTTCGTCCCGGTGTGCGCCTGGCGATTCTCGACGAGCCGTTTCGCGGGCTCGATTTTGAGCAGCGTCACAAGCTGCTGGCCCGCTCGCGCGAGATCTGGCGCGATGCCACGCTGCTCGCCATCTCGCACGACATTGCGGAAGCCCTTCACTTCGACCGCGTCCTGGTCCTCGCAGACGGGCAGGTTGTCGAAGACGGCGACCCACGCGAATTAGCGGGCAATCCCGCATCGCGCTTCCACGCCATGCTCGAAGCCGAACGGGCCATCCGCGAAGACTTCTGGAACGGAACTCAGTGGCGCCGCCTGCGTCTGCACAATGGCCAACTTACCTGACTCGTTGTTGTGGCCATCCTCTCGTCTCGGCGAGATCCTCAGCCTTTTAACCACCGGGCCGAGCATTGCCAATCCCCAACCCCCAATCCCGGGCGTTGACGCCCCAATCCCGGGCGTTGACGCCCCAATCCCGGGCGTTGACGCCCTCGGCCGCTGGCTCGAATCCGCCGCCCTCACCCTAGGCTTCGAAGCCCAGCCCGCCGAGACAACGTACGCCGATTTCGAGCGCCACTTCCGGCACATGGGTCCCGCTCTGCTCCATTTCCCCACCGAAGGAGCCCCCGCATTTCTCGCGATTCTCGCGGACTCCACGCTGCTTACTCCCGGCCTCGCCAAAGTCCGCGTCGATCCCACCGTTATCCGGTCCGCGCTGTGCGCCGGTATCGAAGCGCCAATTCAGCGAGAGATTCAGGAGACGCTGGACCGCGCCCAGATTCCGCCGCCCAAACAAGCGCGCGCGAGAGAGATCATCCTGCGGCAACGTCTCAGCTCCAAGCGGATCCGCGGCATCTGGCTCTTGCGCCTGCCACCGGGCGCGGACTTTTGGGAGCAACTTCGCCACGCGCGCATTCCCCGCCGGCTCCTCGCGCTCGCGAGCGCCCACGCGATTCAGTACCTCCTCTGGGTCCTGGCGTGGTTTGTGGTCGGCTCGAACGTTTTGCGCGGCGCCGTGGATCGCGGCTGGCTGATTCCCTGGTCGCTGCTCTTGCTGACACTGGTCCCACTGCGCGTCCTCATCACGCGTTTGCAGGGCAGGGTCGCAATCGGCGCGGGTGCGCTGTTGAAGCAACGGCTCTTCTTCGGTTCTCTGCGCTTGGATCCCGACAGTCTCCGTCATCAAGGCGCGGGGCAATTGCTTGGACGCGTGCTCGAATCGGAAGCGGTGGAAGCGCTGGCCCTGAGCGGCGGCTTTCTTGCCTTGGTCGCAGTCATCGAAATCGTCATCGCGATCTTCGTGCTGGCGGCCGGCGCGGGCGGCCTCCTGCAATCGGCGCTTCTCTTGATATGGCTCCTCGTCGCGGCCGGGATTGCCTGGAGCTATTTCCGACGCAATCGCGACTGGACCGACGTTCGCCTCCGGATGACGCACGATCTGGTGGAAAGCATGGCCGGGCACCGCACGCGCCTCGCGCAACTCCCGGCCGATCGCTGGCACGACGGCGAAGACGAAGCGCTCGAAAAGTATTTGAAAAGCTCCAAAGCCATGGATCGCGCCACCGTCAGACTGATCGCCCTGGTGCCTCGCGGCTGGCTGGTCGTCGGCCTTCTCGGCTTGGCGCCCGCATTCGTCTTTGGCAGTGCTTCGCCGGGTAATCCCTCGCCGGCTCGCATCGCGATCGCGGTCGGCGGGACGCTGCTCGCATACCGTGCCTGGAGGCGGCTCGCGGCCGGTGCATGGCAGTTGGCGGCCGCGGCAGTGGCATGGCAGCGAACCTCCGTGCTCTTTCGCGCTGCCACGCGCCAGGAATGGCCCGGGTCGCTAAACAGGCCGCTCGATGTCGCAGCCTCCGCGCCTTCCCGGCTCGTGGTCGAAGCTCGCGAGCTCGTTTACCGCTACAGCGATCGCACCGCACCCGTGCTCGAAGGCGCAAATTTGCAAATCGCGATGGGCGACCGCCTGGTGCTCGAAGGCCCGTCGGGCGGAGGAAAGTCGACGCTGGTCTCCCTGCTCACCGGCGTGCGTGAACCGAACTCCGGACAAATCCTCATCGACGGCCTCGACCGGCCCACGCTCGGCGCCGCTGAATGGCGCAGACGTCTGGCCGCCGCGCCGCAGTTCCACGAGAATCACGTGCTCGCCGAAACATTTGCCTTCAATTTGTTTTTGGGCCATCCGGCCATTCTAACGCCTGACGACTTCGAACAAGCGCAACAGATATGCCGGGAACTCGGCCTCGGCGATTTGTTGGATCGCATGCCGGCGGGCATGCTGCAAATGGTCGGTGAAACCGGCTGGCAGCTTTCACATGGCGAGCGCAGCCGTCTGTACATCGCTCGCGCGCTGCTGCAGGATGCCGAACTGGTTGTGCTGGACGAAAGCTTTGCCGCGCTCGACCCCGAGAATCTGAAGCGCGCCGTCGAGTGCGTGGTCAAACGCGCGCCATCCTTGCTGGTGATCGCACACCGCTGAGCAATCGATGCGGCTACTTCAACCCGTCCGCCAAATACAAGGTGCAGATATCGCGCTGGAACGAGTATGCATACGCATTGCCATCCGGTGTCATGACAACTTGTCGAATCTGCACGCCCACCGGGTCGGCGGGCTTCAGCTCCTTCCAGGGTTCTTCCCGGCGGCTCGCCAGATCCAGCCGATTAATCTTCATGGCCGTGAGTCCTTCGTTCTGTTGCAAAAACAGGTAGCGTCCATCCGCGCTCCAGCGAACCACCGACTCCCCGGCCTGCACCTCGATGGCGGGCTTTGCCGCGGCCCCTCCGATTGGAAGCAAGTTCAGCTTTCCGTCCGTCACCGCGGTCAGATATTTTCCATCCGGCGAAACGTGCATCGCCGTCGTTCCCTCCCTCGTCAGCGGCGCCGGCGCGCCCCCGCGAATATCCTGCGAGTAAGTGCGCATGGGCCGGTTCGGTTCATTACCGGTGAACAGCAGTTTGTCTCCCTCGGGAAACCATTCCACGCTTTCGTAGTGCATGCCGGGCGTGCTCAGGACGCGCGCCTCGCCCGCACCGGTAGGCAAAAGGCTCAGCACGGTCTTCCCTCCGTCGTTCAAAATGCACGCCACAAACTTTCCGTCCGGCGACAGCGCGGGACGGTTGCCTTCGCCCAGCCGCACTGCCGGGGAGCCGTCTGTTTTGCGGAGGTAGATGGCGGGATTGCGCGCCTGCCCGTAGGACAACTCCACGAACAGGATGGTCTTGCCATCCGCGGAAATATCATAGACCGTGCTGGTATCGAACCACGAAAGATCGCTTTCCTGTTTGGCGCCGGGAGCCAATGCGGAAACCCCCAGCCGGGTATCGACTATCCTGACCAGAACCTTCCGATCGCGCGCGATGTCCTCCACCAGCATCGACGCTGGCGTTTCCACCACCAGCCGCTCTTTTCCATTGAGCGTGACGGCCCGCAACGCCGGTTCGCCGCCCGCCTTCGCTCCGCCGAACCAAATCTCATCGCCCTTGGGCGACCACGCCAGCCCGCCCAGAGCCTGCCAGCCGCGCGACAACGCCCGCTTCTTGCCGTTCATGTCCAATACGGTCACGCTATAGTCGTCCACATCGTTGTCGTGCTCGAAGAATGCGATCAGGTCGCCTTTGGGCGAAATCCGCAGCAGTTCGGGCGATCGCCCGTCGCTTTCGTAGCGCATCGTTCCGATCGGATACTCGATCCGATTCTTGCCGCCCACGCTGCGCGAGACGGCCAGCATGGAACCATCGGGCGACCAATCGGCGTCATTGACATTTTCGAGAATTTCGCGCGGCGCTCCGCCCGACAACGGCACTCGCGCCAGTGTCCCCGCGGTTCCATTCGCGGCGGGCCTGAGCAGAATCGCCATTTCTCCCGTCGCGCTGATCGCCAGGATTCGGCCTTCCGGCAAATCGAGCGCCCGGTATTCGCGGTTGCCGGGGCGCATGGAAAAGATATTAGTCGGCTCGTTGGCCCACTGCGCGCTGAACACCACGGTTTGGCCATCCGGGGAAAACTTCGCCGATGGAATCTCGCCGCGACGGTAGGTCAGGCGCTGGAAGGCCGGCTGCACCGGCTTCAAAAGTCTCCACGCGGCGAAGGCGCCCGCCAGCAAAGCCAGCACGATCAGCGCCGGCCAGAGCAAAACTGGAAAATTTCGCCGCGGCTGGCGAGCTTCGGCCCCGCTCGCTGGCGTGCTTGTCTTGCCCGACTCCAACTCGTCCAGTGCGTCTTCGAGCGCCACCTGAATGTCAGCCATGCTCTGCCATCGGCGCTTGGGATCCTTGCGCAGACAGCGGCTGATGATGCGCTCCACTTCGCGTGGAATGTCCTGCCCGAGTTGGCTGGGAAGCACGGGCTCGGAATGCAGTACCGACGCCAGGGTCGAAAGTTTCGAATCGCCGGAAAAGGCGCGCTTGGCCGTCACCATCTCGTACAGCACCGCGCCGAAGGCGAAGATATCCGATCGCGCGTCCACAGTGTGGCCGTCGGCCTGTTCCGGCGACATGTAGGCGACGGTGCCGATGATCGTCCCGGCTTCGGTCTGGAGCGCGGCATCGACGTGCACGCTCTCGGTCACCGCAAACACGTCCGGCTCTTCGGTCTCCGTCAGCTTGGCCAAGCCGAAGTCGAGAATCTTCACCTCGCCGTTCTCGCTGACAATGACGTTGGCGGGCTTCAGATCGCGATGCACGATACCGGCGTTGTGCGCGGCCACCAACCCGTCGGCGATCTGAATGGCGTAACGCAGCGCTTCATTCAACCGGATGCCCTTGCGTCCGATCAGCCGGTCCAGCGTCTTGCCGGCCACGTACTCCATCGCGATGAAATCGACGGGCTGGCCATCCACCTGCCCGGTGTCGATATCGAAAATCGTAACGATGTGGCGATTGCTCAAGGCCGAGGCCGATTTCGCCTCTTTGGAGAAGCGCGCCCGGCGGTCGGCGTTCGCGACGGCCGTGGAAGGCAGGACTTTCACCGCGACCGCGCGATCCAGATGCGTGTCCAGCGCGCGATAGACGACGCCCATCCCCCCAGCTCCCAGCTTGGCTTCGATGCGATAGTGCCGGAGAGTCTCGCCGATCATTGCCGGAGTTTAGGGTCCGAGCGTTTATCTTACCATCCCGGACGCTTGGAACGTTTGACTTGGGATTTGTTTGGAGCGGCGGAGCTGCGGCTAGCTCACCATCGAAACCAATCCGCGTTCCTTCAGCCCGCTGATGGCCAGGCCGTAGCGGCCCCGCACTCCGGTCTTTTCGAAGATGTGTTTGAGATGGATCTTCACGGTTCCGGGACGAATGCCCAATTCGAGCGCGATCTCCTTGTTCTTGAATCCCTGTTCCACCATTTCGAGCACCTGGTGCTCGCGCGGGGTCAGCTCCGATCGGGGGTAGCGCTCCTGGCGCGCGGAATCGCGAAGCACGCTATCTTCCATCCAGCTCTTTCCCGAGGCCACCGTGCGAAGACAGCTCAGGATGCTTTCCAAATCCGCGGTCTTTCGAACAATGCCCTTGGCGCCGGCCTGCAGCAGACGCAGGGCTTCGGCTTCGGTCATCGAAACGCCCCAGACGGTGATGGCCGGCGCGGCCTGGGCCAGTTTCAAATCGTGAATCCAATCCAGCACGATTCGCATGCCGAACCCCTTGTCCACGATCACGACATCGGGTGGCCGGCCAGTCACCAACTGCGCGGCTGCTTCCAGCGAATGCAACGAGGCCAGGAAGTCCAGGTCTCCGGCGGCGGCCAGCAAGCTTCGCAGTCCTTCTGCCGTTATCGGTTGAGTGTCGCATACCACAACAGTTTTGTTCGAGTGGTCTTCGTTCATTTTGGCCTTCTAACAGCCCACACGCCTTTCACAAGCGCCTCAGTTCGATTCGTGAATCGAACTAAGCCTTATCGGCGAGTGCGTTCGAATGATTAGTTGGCCCGCTGAGTGAAGGCTCTCATGTTATCATTGATCCTAGCCGATTTGATCTGTTAGGGCTCCCTTTTGGAAGTCCGCAGTGCGCCGATGCCCCAATCTGATGCCCCGAAATTTAGCGGTACGTGGAAAGCGCTGTTCATTTGTCCTAACCAAAAGATAATCAGGGACTTAGCACCGCTCCTGCGTAAGCATCTACCCTCCTTTTCCGGCCACGATCTGAACGCCTATCCGATGCGCCACCAACTGGCCGAGGTGCTTATTTCCGAGACGCCCAATCTGTGCCTGCTCGAGATCTCAGAACCGCGCGAGCCCGGATTGGCTCTGATCCCCGATTTGCTGCGCATGGATGCCAAGCTGCCGATCATCGTGGTCCTCTCCAGCAACGATCCCGAGCTGGTGCTGCGCTGCCTGCGGCAGGGCGCCAGCGATTTCCTGATTCCCCCCTTTACTTCCGAACAAGTGGAAGGGGCGTTGCAAAAGATCGCCCGGCTGAAGCCCTGCCTCGCTTCCAACGCCGGCAAAGTGTATTGCGTCATGCCCGCCAAAGGGGGCTGCGGCGCCAGTACCATCGCCAGCAACCTGGCGTATCAAATGAAGCATCGCGACAAGCGCATCCTTTTGGCGGACCTGGATCCGCTGGCGGGAACGCTGTCGTTCCTGCTCAAGATCAAATCCAACTTCAGCTTTATGGACGCGCTGGCGCGGTCGCAGGATATCGACGCCGACTTGTGGAAAGCCGTGGTCACCGCCCGGCAGGGCGTGGACGTGCTGCTGTCACCCGAAGTGATGACCGAAGGGATGAGCGAGCTGAAGGATGCCGGCAGCATCATTGAATACGCCCGCGGTACCTACGACATCGTCGTGCTCGATACCGGCGGCGTGTATGGAGATTGGAACCTCAGCCAGGCTCAATTGGCCGACGAGATTCTGCTGGTCGCCACCAACGAGCTGACCGCTTTGCAAGCGGTGCAACGCGCCCTGACTTACCTGGATGCCAACAATATCCCCCGCTACAAGCTGCGTCTCATCGTGAACCGCTATGACCGTCATACCGGGCTGAGCAAAGACGTGATCGGCGCCGCCCTCCACATCGACATTTTTCACATCATGCCCAGCGATTACGACGCCATCCAGAAGTCCCTGATGGAGGGCAAACCGCTCGGCCCGACCACCAGCTTCGGCAAAAGCGTGACCGGGTTAGTCGAGAGGCTGGGTGGAATCTCGGAGCCCACCAAGAAAGACAGGTCCCTCTCCGGGCTGCGCTCGCTGTTCTCGCGCACGTCGTAGAGCCGGCACTACGCGCTCGGTCCCGGCCAACCAGCCAATCGCCAATGTGCCAATCCCGCGCGAGCGCAAGCGAACGCCCAAGGTCTACACTGAAAGCGGAGGCACTTCATGGCCGATCAGCAGGACCTCCGCCCACCGACACAAGTCCTCACCCGCGGTTTCGATCCCAGCCTTTCGGTTGGATCGGCGCGTCCGGCCGTGTTCCGCAGCTCCACCTACGTTTTTCCGAGCCCGGAAGCCGCCGAGCGCGCCTTCGACCTGGTGGCGGGACGCGCTCAGCCTAAGGTGGGCGAGAAGCCCGACCTGATCTACTCGCGCTTCAATCACCCCAACGCCGAAATCCTGGAGGAGCGCCTGGTCCCGCTCGAAACCGGAGCGCACGCGGCATTGGTTTTCAACTCGGGAATGGCCGCCATCATGACCGCGCTGTTCACGTTCGCCAGGCCGGGCCAGAACATTATTTATACGGTCCCGATTTACGGCGGCACGCAGCACTTGATTGAGGATTTCCTCAGCACTCTCGGCATCGGCGGCGTTCCCGTGGAAGCCGGACACACGGGCGACATGGACGCGGCCATTCGTTCGACCAAGGACCTTGCAATCGTCCTGATCGAGACCCCGGCCAATCCCACGATTGTGATGACCGACATCCGCCACGCGACCGATCAAGTGGCGCTTCTCAATCCGAAGCCGGTCGTCATGGTGGACAACACGCTGCTCGGCCCGACATTCCAGCATCCATTAATACTGGGCGCCGACCTGAGCCTCTATTCGGCCACCAAGTATCTTTCAGGCCTGAGCGATCTGATTGCCGGCGTGGCGATGGCCAGCGATCCGAACCTGATTCGACAGATGCGGTCGAAGCGCAATCTGTTCGGCAACATTCTGCAACCGGACGAATGCTGGATGCTCGAAGGCCGCTTGCCCACCGTCACGTTGCGCATGAACCGCTCGAGCAAGAACGCCGAGCGCATCGCGATTCGCCTCGCGAAGCACCACAAAGTCGCTCGCGTTTTGTATCCGACGCTGCTTGCCGATCCGGAGCAGATCGAGATCGCGCGCAATCAGTGCGACTTCCCGGGCGGGATGCTATCGATCGATCTGCGCGGCGGCAAGAAAGCAGCGTTCGAATTTCTCCGCAACCTGCGTATCGCGCACAATGCCGTCTCGCTGGGCGGCGTGGAAACGCTGGTGTGCCATCCCAAGACCACTACGCACTCCGGTTTCACCGAAGAGGAGTTCGCTGTCGCGGGGGTCACCGACGGGCTGGTGCGCATTTCCATCGGCATCGAGGACTGGCGCGATTTGCTGGCGGATTTCGAACAGGCCCTGGATTTAATATGAGCCGTGACCGTCAGGGAGCGGTAGTCACTTCACTTGAAACTTAATTACTGCCTTGCCGAGGTGAATCTCGTCGCCCGGCAGCAATCGCGTTCCCCGCGTGTCGCGATGCACTTCCTGCCCCATGCCGTCGCGAACGATCCACAGCCCGCAGTTGTTCTCCGCCTGGTTGCCGCGCTTGTACCAACGATCGTTGAACAAGCGATATTCACCGGTCTTTTTGTCGTGAATGATGTGCGCATGTTCGCGCGAGACCGTGCGATTGATGGGGTTGTCTTCGGCGAACGCCAGGTCGTTGCGTCGCGAGAGCCCTTCGGCTTTGTAGACATCGCTGAGCCGGCCGATGTTGGTGCGCGCTTTCTGGAGCGGGATTTCCGATTTGTTGGCGGTCCCGGCGGAGACCACTAACTTCGCGGCCTTTCGCGCGCGCGGCGCTTCCTCGGAGGACGGCACGATGTCTTCGGCCAGCATCTCGACCAGCAGCCACTTCTCCGCGCCGTCGCCGCCGACTCCGGCCGCGCGAATCTCGACGCGCAGATCTTCGGGAAAGCGGCACGCTTCTTTCGATAAACCCTTGCGCAGCTCCTCTTCGAAGAACCTGCGGAAAAACTCGCGCTCGAAAACCGCGCCTTCATCCGCCGCCTGAATCTTGATGCGGACCACATTGTACGGGAACAACGCGTGCCCGCCCGCGCGCTGGATCTTCTTGCGCACCTCATCCAATACCGCGATGCGGATCTCGGCCACTTCGGGCGAATCGCCAATGGCCTGTGCATGAGCGCCGAACGGCGCTTCAAATACCGTCCGTCCAAGCCGTTCGATGATCTCGGAGATTTTCATTTCACCAGCCCCAACTCGGCAGCAGCGTCCACGATTTCACGCGCGATCGGAGCCGCCGTTGCTCCGCCGTATCCGCCATGCTCGACGACGACCGCAAATGCGATGCTCTTGCTCCGGTCTCCCTCATACGGAGCGAATCCGGCAAACCAGGAGTGCGGCATGCCTTCGTCCAGTTGCGCGGTACCCGTTTTGCCGGCGACGCTCACCGATTCCCCCTTCATCGCGCGCCGCGCCGTGCCTTCCACAACCACCGATCGCATCGCGCTTGCCAGGAACGCCGCCAGCTCGGGCGCGAGAATCTGTTTTGGCGGCGCAGTTCGCGCATTGCTCGGGTCGATCACCCAACGGCCCTCCGGCATCAGGCCATTCGCGGCGATAGTAGCGGCCACTCGCGCCATCTTAAACGGCGTCACCAGGACCGGGCCTTGACCGTAAGATGCAAACGGCATGGCGGCTTGTATATCGGGGATGCTTCCTGCTGGAATATCGAGCATCTTCGCCGTATCGCTCAACTGTTTCGCGCCGACGGAAAAAACTCCGAGCTGCGCGAAATAGGCATTGCAGGAAACCGCGATCGCCCGATGCATGGTGAGAGTCCCATGCGCGGAATCGCCCACGTCGTCGCGAATCGGCTTGCGCCATCCGGGAATGATCGCGCCGACGCGGCCATCGGGCAGCCGCCGGCAACTGAAGCTCTTGTTCTCGAGCGCCGGATCGAGCCGTAGCGCGGCCATCGCGGTGACGAGCTTGAATGTCGAGCCGGGTGGATACTGGCCGTAGCGCGCGCGGTCGAACAACTCATCGGGGGTGGTTGTTTTCGACTCCGGCGCGGGCGCGCTCACCAACGCCAGCACATCGCCGCTGTTGGGATCCATCACCAGCACGGCGCCCTTGTCCTTGTGCGCCTTGGCCAGCCGGTCTTCGAGCGCTTTCGCCGCACGCGCCTGCAGCCGAATGTCGATGGACGCCCTCACATTGCGATCGCGCGCCATCAGCTTCACGATATCCGGATTCCCCGGCTGATGGCGATAGCGGATCAGCGGCGCCAGCTCGCGATAATCCGAAAAGCCCTGCAACGTTGCGTTCGAGTCATGCTCGATCAGGGACGCATTCGTCGCGTGGAACTTTTCGCCGGTTCGCAGATCTCCTAAGAGATGCGCCGTCAGCGATCCGAACGGATAATGCCGGTTATCGAGCCGCGAGCAGGCCGTGTCGATCGAAATACCCAGCTTCGAGTATTGATCGCGGCGCCGCTCCAGCTCGTTCCAATCGCTCGTTGCGAGCAAGACGCCATTTCGGTCAAAGATGTTTCCGCGCCGGATCTCGCGCGCCAGTGAATTCAGCCGGGGGTTCCGTTGCGGCCGCTTCACGCCGTCGTCTTCAAAGACCTTCGCCTCGCGCGCCAGGAAATCCTGGTCGTGCGCCACTTGATAATATGCCGCGAATCCGAGGAGCGACGCGGTGCACGCGCCGAGCACCCATTCGAGCCGAACAACGGGCTTGCGGAAAGGCTCGGCAATGCTGCCTTCTTGTAGGGCAGCCCGCCTGTCTTGGCTCGAAATCGCAACTAAAATTCCGAAGATCAAGAAATTCGCGAGCATCGCGGTGTTGCCGAGACTCAGAAACGGCGACACCACGCCCGATAGCGGAATCGCGCCCAACACGCCGCCCGAGATCAGCAGCATTTCAAACGCGATCAGCGCCGACAAACCGAGCGCGAGAAACATCCCGTACTCGGTCGCCGCTCGCAATCCGATACGCATTCCTCGCCACACGAGAAATCCGAGCAGCGCGAGCACGGTTGCGACGCCGCAGAATCCCCACTCTTCGCCAACAGCCGGCAGGACTAGGTCCGTGTGCCCGGCGGGAATCATTTCCGGATCGCCCCAGCCGGGTCCCGATCCCAACGCGCCGCCGGTGGAGAACGCCCACAGCGAATGCGCCAGTTGATTGCCGCCGTGAACGTCGTTGTCCCACGGCGAGAGCCACATGTTGATGCGGTCGACAACCGTCGCCGGCTTCCCCATGTGATATCCCACCACAACGCCGCCAACCAATAGAACAATGCCTAGCACAGCCAATCCCGCCCGCCCGCGCGCCACCGCAAACATCGCGAGAAAGAGGAGCCCGGTGACCAGCGCCGGCCCGAGATCCTTCAACAAGAAAAAGAACGCCAGCGCCAACGCCACCGCACACATCACAGGCAGTACGTGCGACAGGCGCGGCACTCCGAACCAACGCGGCAGCAGCTTTTTTTCCCGCAAATCGCGCAGCCGCTCCCAATTGCGCGCGAAGTACCCGGCCAGGAAAAAGACCAGTAGGATCTTGATCGCTTCCACCGGTTGGAACGGACCGAGATTCACTTTCGCATCGTTGCCGCCGGGCCCCGATCCGAATCGCATCAGTAATACAAAGAGCCCGAGCGCGGCGAACAGCGGCGTGTAGCACCACGACGAGAAGCGCTGATAGTTGAAGACTCGCAGGGACGGCAGCAGCAACACCAGGCAGCCTAGCGCGACGCCCCACGCGAATTTGCTGAATTCGAGCGTATCGCGCAAGGGATCGCGCAGGCTCACCGCGAGAATCAGACCGATGCCGGTGAGCAGATGAATCGCGGGCAGGATCGCGAAGTCGCCGCGCAGTCGGCTCCAGCGCCAGATCAGAAACACGGCATGGAAAGCGGCTAAGTATAGTGCGATCCAGATCAAGAACTGCGTTTGAAACTCGGACGGCGTGCGAACAACGAATGCGGGCTTCAGTTTCGCGAGCGGCAATAAGGGTACGCGAGGCGCTGAACGCAAACGAGCGAGCGCGCCAACGTTGGGCAACGGCCGATGGGTCGAAAGATAATCGAATATCTTGCTCGCGGCGTCCCTGCGGTGCGCGTCATCCTGGAACACTTCGAGGAACGGTAACAATTGTTCCGGGTTCCCTACACGATTCAAGTCGATCAATTCTCCGCGCGCCAGAGCCGCGGACAGATCGGGAAAGCTCTGGGTCTTCGCCGAATAGACCAGCAAGAGCCCGGCGGCAACCATCAACGACGACAACGCCAGCCACGCGAACTCCGGCCAACCAACGCGCCCCGGCGCTCCAGCACCCTTGCTCCTGGTTGCCAGAACTTTCGATTCCCAGCTCTTGGTTACTGCCAATGCGTCCTCCGGGTGGCATAGCGTGGCCGCCGGACAGGTTTGGGCTTCTTCGCGAGCGCATCCACCATACCCTGGCGCGCGCGATCGTCGTCATCCACTTGCCGCAGCGCCACGCTCACATCGGAAAAGCCTTCGATGGGCTCGTACAATTGCCGCGCACGCTCGAAATCGCGCTGGGCGAGCCGCAAGTAGCGCTCCTCTTCCGTCTTGCTGATTTCGTTCTTGCGAGCCTGGTTTAACTCCGCGGTCGCTCGGAAACGATAGCCATCCGCCTCTTCTTCAGTCTCGCGCGGGCCGAGCTCAAAGCCGAGCCGCTGCGCGGCATGCAGCTCCGCCATCGCTTTTCCGATATTTTTCAGAGCGTAAACATCCATGCGAGCAAGCCCCAAGTGTGGATCGGGCGAACGTGGAAGGAGCGACCCCGCATTTTCGAAATCCGCCTGCGCCGCGCGTTGGTCGCGCTCCAGGTTCTGGTACCCGTGACACAGCGCCAGCTTGCCCTGCGCGGCGCGATCGCCACGGTCCATTTCGATCAAATGCGTGAAGCACAGCGCCGCCTTGGTCCAATCGAAATCCTGAATCCGTGGATCGGAGTTGTTGCGATAACCTTCGATCACCTCGTCGCCCGCTTCGAGCAAAGCCGCGTGCACGTTCGAAGCAAGGCGCGTCGCCGGCGACACTCCGCCCAGGAACGCGTTTTGCCTTTGCACGCGCTGCAGCAGATCCCAATCCCGATTGATCTCGGCAACGCTCGCACGCGTGTAGTCCAGGTTGCCGCGCAACGCACTGCTTTCGCGCCAGAATCGATAGTAGTAGCCGAGCGGCACGCAAACCACGAGGCCGGCCAATAACCCCCAGCACAGAGCGACTAAAATACTCATCACAGAAGCGATTTGCTGCACGCGCGGCGGCTTCAGCTTGAGCACGCTGCGCCGAACGGTCTCGGCCATGCCGGCTATGCGCTCGGGTAGATACGGCAGGCGTTGCTTCTCCACCGTCGGATTGCTCTTCCACGAAACGCGCCGCTCCATTTCGGCGACGGTTGGCCGGCCTTGCAAGAATAGCGTCACATCGTTTTCAAAGGCCGACGCCGACACATAGCGCTGGTGCAGATCGCCTGCCAGGGCTTTGTGCAGAATCGCGGTCATGGCGTCGGGGCAACTCTCGGGCAGCGCGCGCGGCGGACGGCGCGATTGGATCAGCGCTTCCAACTTTCGGGTATCCTGCGCCTGGTAAGGCGGCACGCCGGCCACCATTTCGTAGAGCGTCACGCCGACGGCCCAGAGATCCGCGTGCAGATCCACTTGTCCGCGCCTCAATCGTTCCGGCGAGCAATAGCTCGGGCTACCTAAGCCGAGATGCGTCCGGCTGTGGGTGAACGTCAGCGCCTTCGCGATTCCGAAATCCAGCAGCCGTACCTCGTCGTTCGCCCCGATTTGAATGTTCGACGGCTTGATGTCGCCATGCACCACCGATCGCCGCTGCCCGTCGATCAAGGCCTGAAACGAATGCAGCTTGTCGAGCTGGCTCAGGATCTCCACCGCGAATCGAGCCGCGCGGGCCGGTTCCATGCGGCCCTCTTGCTTCAGGATCTCCGCCACGGTCCGGCCCTCGATGTACTGCATCGAGACGAAGAAAAATCCGTCCAGGTGCCCGTACTCGTAGACTTCGATCACGCGCGAATCGGCGTCGTGCAGTTGCTTCTGCAAATCGGCGCCGCGCCGCTCAGCTTCGAGGATGAGCTGGGTCAGCGGGTCGGGCGATTCCTCAACAATTTTTAATACGGCGTGCCGGTTGGCGCTGGTATCAAAGGCCAGATACACGTCGGTCATGCCGCGCGCAAGCTTGCGGATCACCTCGTAGGCGCCGAATTGCCTGGTCCGAAGCACAAAGGATGGTATGCGATCGTAAAGCTAGGTCGTAAATATTGACGTGCGCGCCGGTTTACGGTTTCGGCCAACGCAGGGCCAGCGCCAGCACCACGCCCAGGACAAACCCGTAAATCAGGAAGGCGACTCGCGTAGTGAGGACTCGCGCCACCTTAGAACGCGGCCTTGAACCTTGCTCGGCGCCGGGCCCGGCATCGGACTCGGCATCGGACTCAACGGGCAAGCCATCGCGCGCTTTGGTAATCGCATTCCGGGCTCGAGCTTCGGCTGCCGCGGGCGACGCATTGCCCAGGAATTCGCTGCCTGCCACGAAGATAGCGGTGATATTATCGTTTCCGCCAGCCATGTTGGCAGCCTCCACCAGCTCGTGGGCCACTTGCGCGGGATCGCCGTTGTACCGCTCGATCACTTCAAGCATTTCGGTCGAGGTCAGCAGGTCGCTCAAGCCGTCGCTGCACAGAAGAATCGCGGCATCGGGCTTGAACAAAAACTCCTTCACTTCGATGAAATCCTCTTCATCCGGCTCGCGGCGTCGCGACCCGACGTCCCGGAAGACCTCGTTCCGCCTGGGATGAGCCATCGCCTCGGCCTCGGTCAGCTCGCCCGCGTCTTCGCGCTCCCCAACCGGCGAATGGTCCGACGTCAGCTTTCGGATGGCGCCGTTCCAGGTTAGGTAAAGGCGAGAATCGCCGACGTGGCCGACGATCACCTTGTCGTCCGTGACCGCTGCCAGCGTGAGGACGCAGGCCATGCCGCGCCAGGTTTCGTTGTCCGAGGCTTCCTCGAAGATGCGATTGTTGGCGGCCGTGATCGCTTGGCGGACCCGGTCCCGCGGGTCGCCTTGCCGCTTGGCCATCTCGGTCCGAATCACCTCGATTGCTGTCTCGGCTGCCTTCTCGCCCGCCGCATGGCCACCCAACCCGTCCACAACGAGAAATGTCCCGAGATGGTCGTCGGCATAGGCTCGATCCTGATTCTCGGCGCGCAGGCGCCCTGGATCGCTCGCTGTCGCCGATCGCCAGGCGGTCTTCCACTCGAGAGTTTTCGCCATGGTTAGCGCCGCCGCGATACCGCCTGGGTCACGATAAAGCACAGGGCGAATCCCAGAAATAACAGCACAAACGGGATATGCGCGATGTAGGGAATGCGAATCATCGTTATCCTCGGACTAGCGGGCCTCGAACTGCAGGGTGATCACTTCGGCCACGCTGATCTGCGCCTTGGGCGGCAGCGTTTCCTCCACGCCGCGCACCAGCCGCTTGCCGTCGAGCCAAGTCCCGTTCATACTCTTGTCGACGATGACGAAGCGCTTTTGCACTGCGTCGCGGCGCACGCGTAAATGCTCGCGCGAGACTTCATCGTTGGTGTAAAGCGCCAGGCTGACCTGGGCGCCGTCGCCGCCCCGGCCCACGCTAATCTCGTCCTGGGTCATCAAGTAGAGCTGGGGTCCCGAGTCATCCTCATAATGGATCTCGGCGTAGACGCGGTCACCCGCGCGATCGCCCGATTGCCGGGTCTCGGGCCTTGCGCCTTCCCTATGCACGACACCAGCGCGGCCGGTGCCCTGTCGCCCCGTGATGGTCCCGACACTCGGCTCGCGATCGAGCAGCGTGGTCTTGGTCCCGTGATAACCCGGCTGCGGCGTCTCGTTCAGCTCCGAGTGAATCTCGACGTCGCCCAGCGGCACGGCGCCCTCAGAATCGGGAAAAAATTCGAAGGTCCAATCCTTACAGGCGATCTTGTACGGCTTGCGGTCCTTGGCGCCGCGCAGCGCCCCCCAACCCAGCGGCTTGCCCCCCAGCGGTTTCGCATTCAGCTCCGCCAGACGGGATGCCAGCGCCTTTTTGGCGTCTTCGCGGATCAGGTCGAACACGCCGGTGAGCCGAGCGTAATCATCCGGGTGCAAATACAGGCTGAAGATACACGGCGCGAGGACGCTGTACCCCATCTCGAACTGCCCCAGCTCCATGTTGCGGATGAGCTGCTCGATAATGATCCGGCCGCTGATCTTGCCTTGCGCTTCCGCCATCGCCTTGGGCGTGTTCAACCGGAGACCTCCGCTCAAGGTTTCGACGCGGCAGGTACCTGTTCCGGTTTCGCCGGTGTTCGCAACGTTAGCTTCAGCGCGGCCCACAGTAGACTGGAGGTGTGCGCATGGCGAGTGCGGGCATCCTCTTCTTGGCGACGTTCCTGGGCGTTTTCTGCTCTGGAGGCCAGGCAGAGTTGATCCCTTCGGACGCCGCCAAGACTTCGCCGGCGGAAGCGCGCCAGTTCGTGGATATGATTTGTCCGGGTCAGGCGATCGCCATGGGATGTTCGAACTGCCCGGCTGAGACCTCTTCTGGGGACAGCGGCGCTCGGTGGAAGGTTCGAACCATCACTTTCGGACATTTTCTGGGCGCCAATAGCGAGGACGCGCTGGTCAGTGGATCGGGGTGCGAAGACCACGCGGATGGCTACAGTGGCGCCTACCTGCTTACGAAGCAGGGATCGTCGTGGCGTAAGGTTTGGTATGCTCCCGCCGAGAAGGCGGAGGATTGCAAGAAACTGAGTGGCTCCGACGGCCGGGACCTTCTAGTTTGGGGCAAAACTTACTTGACACACCCAAGTTTTTATGACATACTTTAAGCATGGAAAGCCCCAAAACACTGGCCGAAGCGATTGTTTACTTCAACGATCCTGACAACGCTTTGAACTACCTTGCGACGAAGCGCTGGCCAAAGGGCGTGACTTGCCCGTACTGCGAAGCCAGGGAACCAATGTTCCTCAAGACTCGCCGTATTTGGAAGTGCAGCGCGACGAAATGCCGGAAACAGTTTTCCGTTAAAGTCGGCACGGTCCTCAATGAATCGCCGATCCCATTGAGCAAGTGGCTCACAGCCATGTGGCTCGTGGCGAATTGCAAGAATGGCGTTAGCAGCTATGAAATCGCGAGAGACTTGGGCCTGACTCAAAAAACTACGTGGTTCATGCTCCATCGGATTCGTGAAGCGATGCAAGACAAGAACGCCACTAAGTTGGCCGGTGAGGTTGAGGTAGATGAATCGTTCATCGGTGGGAAGGCGCGTAATATGCACCGCGCGCGCCGCGAGCAAGTCATCACTGGCACTGGCGGCAAGGACAAGGCCATCGCCCTCGGAATGGTTGAACGTGGTGGTAAGGTCCGAACGTTTGCCGTACCGAACCGCAGGAAGCACGAACTTCACAAGCATGTACAAGAGAACGTTCAGGCCGGTAGCGCATTGTTCAGCGACGCGCTGAAGTCCTACGATGGGCTTTCCTCGGAGTACCGGCACGCGGTCGTTGACCATGCTGTCGAATACGCGCATGGAAATGTTCACACGAACACGATGGAGAATTTCTGGAGTCTCGTGAAGCGGCAGCTTCAAGGCACGTACATCAGCGTCGAGCCGTTTCACTTGTTTCGGTATCTCGACGAACAGAGCTTTCGCTACAACGGACGCAAGCTTTCGGATGCAGAGCGCTTCGCCATCGTGTGTGCTCAAGTTGCTGGCCGTCGCCTGACATGGAATCGGCTCACCGACAAAGAGAACTAGGGAAAGGGGGCGAAACGCCAAGGACGCGGAAAGCGAAAACGCTAGACCTTGGCCTTGCTCGGTTTCCGCTGTTTCTTTACTCGTACGGTTTTCTTCTTCGGCTTTGCACGCATCATAATTCCAGCAAGCCTGTCGAAGTTCTCGAATTCGGAGCCTTTTGGTTCCGGCACTGGAACATGCAATCGTGGTCGCACTCTGCCTCCATCCTCGTATGATGTTCATGGCTTGTCAAGATCTGGCGGGAACGCTTTTTTAACAAGAGGAGCCAGCACGTCTTTCTGTTCCTGTGAGAGATAGCGTGCCTTGTGGTCCACACCGCAACACATTTGATAAAACTCGTCGCGGTAAACCGTTTTAGTGTCGCCTGTATAAGTGAGCACAATTACAAAAGCCCCAGTAGGAGCATAATCCTTTGGCAAGATTTGGCCTTCAACAAGCGTTTCCCTAATTGTGTAGATCTGTTTGAAAGCATGTTTAGGAACAATCTCAGCAGCCATTCTAATATCAGGACTAGTTTGAATAGCCGTGAGATTTGTTATCGGCGCGCCCGCGCTCCGAATCCGAATTGAACGGGCAGAAGAATCTCCCTCATTTCGGAAAACTAGTCCAACATCGACCTTGTAGATCAGTGAACCAACTGGTTTCTCGCCACTCGTTTCTATCTCATCTTCTAGAACAAAACGAGGGCGCTTCGATGGTTGTGTTGGGGGCTTAACGGGCGGAATCGATGTCGAGACCAGAGGCGCTAGTTGAAACGTGATGTCGCCGTTGCAGGTCAACGGCTCATCAAAATGGAACGTACTTGTTGCATGAATTCTGTCGCCCGTCCTGGGGATAGCCTTGGTCGTATAGTACGTGATCTTGGAATCAATAACCGCCGTTGAATTGCTGTTGTGGGTAATGCTGATCTCACGACTGCTGTGTGGTTCCATGTGATAAATCCAGAACATCACGACTGCATGACCGATGGGGTTGGCGCAACGCAGTCCTTGAATGTCTGTTAATGGCGAGCCCTCCATAATTGGTCTCGGGGAAGGCGTATCGAAAGTAAAATCGCTTGATGATCTCTGCGACAATGTCATTTTAATCTGAACGGAATACGCCTCCATCCCTGCATTTTCGTGGACGAATAGACTGTAGGTTTCCTTGGGTAGTGTGGTATCAAACGCAAGATGCGCTGGATCTACGGTGATAGCAGCTTGGGCTGGTGGCGGTTTAGGTGTCCACGCATCAAGACCCCATAGCAGAGCGGCTAATATCACCGAACCAGCAATCGCGGTTGGAATCTTGGCCTTGATGGTTGTGCCCCATGCCCAAAGACACACGATAAGTACGCCTGTTCCCCAAGCTCCAAGAAGCATGAACCGTGATGCAGCTATATTCAAAACGCCCCGCAACGACAAAAACTCAAAGAGCCAACCGAGCAGTAAAGCGAATAGATTACTGCTGACGAGAGCAAAGAGAATGAGCAGCACTTGGCTCTTAGGCAGGGATTCAGTGATTGAATAAGATCGTTCAGGAACGCTTTCGACCGGGATAAGTTCCTTTTCCTGGTCGTCTTTATCCATGCAGCCAGCCTAGCACAGAACTGGGTGCGTGTAGTAAGTTTTCGCCCTAGTTTGCGCCGCATCGGACATGCATCAAGGAGTCGCCGATTCGTTTCTCTACCTGTTGGACCCGGGTCAAGATCCCAGCAAGCAGGACGACAATACTCTAAACATTTTCTTCGGATTGGACGATTCACTGGGAAGCTGCGTAAAATTGCCGGACGATACAACGCTCACAGGCGCAATCAACTCGGTTTCCTTCGCTCCCGCGCCAGGGCCGCACGCCGTGCGGATTACAGTGACGGCACGGCTGGGCAAAGCTGCGATTCCGGACAAGGTTCTCGAGGACTGCGACCAGTCCAACGGCGAACATCGGCCAAGGATTGCGACTGTGTCGCGGCAATACGGATTTATTTTCGATGGCCAGAAAATCGTGCCTGCGAGGAGGAATCCACCGACAAAGTACGGCTGGGCCGTTGCGCCAAGCACTTCCTACCGTCCGGCAAAGTGAAACAGGGGGATGCTTTCCCCCGCCGGGCGGCATCTACTTCATGTAACTTTCTATTAGGAGGGCGATCTTGTCAGCAGTCATTGACGTAAACCCACTGGAGAAATTTTCCCAGGAGGCGCTGCCCAAAGGCGATGCCTGTCTATTGGTGATCTTTGGGGCGTCCGGAGATCTGACGCGCCGCAAGCTGATCCCCGGCCTCTACAACCTGGCATGCGCGGGCTGCATGAATCCTCAATTCGAAGTGCTGGGCGTGGCGCGAACCGAGATGACGTCGGAGGAGTTCCGGGCCAAGATGCGGGAGAGCGTTCCCCAATCGAGCGACACGCGAAACTTCAACGAGTCCCAGTGGAAGGAATTCGAGCAGCGCCTGCACTACTTCGCGGGCGATATCAAGGATGACCAGTTTTACACTCGCCTGCGCGAACGCCTGGGCGAGAAGCGGGAGTCGAGTCCGAATCATTTGTTCTACGTTTCGACGCCGGCCTCGGTGGCGGGCCCGATCGTGGAAGGCTTGGCGCGCGCCGGCCTCAATCACAACGGCCAGGGATGGTCTCGGATCATTTTGGAGAAGCCCTTCGGCCACGATCTGAAAACGGCACAAGAGTTGAACGCCATCCTGCACAAAGCGTTCGACGAGAAAGACGTGTTCCGGATCGATCACTACCTGGGAAAGGAAACGGTTCAGAATATTTTAGTATTCCGCTTCGGCAACTCGCTGTTTGAGCCCGTGTGGAACCGCAATTATATCGATTACGTGGAAATCACCGCGGCCGAAACGGTGGGTGTGGAAGGGCGCGCCGGCTTTTATGAAGAAACCGGCGCCTTGCGGGACATGGTGGCCAATCACATGCTTCAATTGCTGGCGCTCACCGCCATGGAGCCGCCCATTGAATTTGAGGCGGATTCGGTACGCGGACAAAAGGTGCAGGCGCTGAAGTCGATCCGTCCCATGACGGCGGATGAAGTGGCGAAGCAAACCGTGCGCGGGCAATATGGCCCGGGCGATGTGGATGGCAAGCGCCTTCCCGGCTATCGCGAGGAGCCGGGCGTGAAGAGTAACTCAGTGACCGAAACCTATGCCGCGGTGGAGTTCTACGTCAATAACTGGCGCTGGGCCGGCGTGCCGTTCTACATTCGCACCGGGAAGCGGCTGCCGCGGCAAGCATCCGAGATTCGAGTTCACTTTAAACGCACGCCGCAGGCGCTCTTTGCCAGCACGCCTTACGAACAGCTCGGCCCGAACGTGATCACGATGCGCATCCAGCCCGACGACGGAATCAGCATCGCCTTCGACGTCAAGCAGCCCGGCGCTCACATGCGCGCGCTGACCGTAGATGCGAATTTCTCTTATGAAACCGTGTTCGGCGCCAAGGGTCCGCCCGCTTATGAAACGCTCCTGCTCGATTCGATGCGCGGAGATGCGACGCTCTTCACGCGCTCTGACGAAGTGGAAGCCGAGTGGCGAATCATCACGCCGATCGAAGAAGCCTGGGCGCAAATGCCGGCGCCTGCCTTCCCCAACTACGCGGGGGGATTGGAAGGGCCGGTGGAGGCGGACGCACTCATCCGTTCAGGTCCGCCTGGCGATCATCGCGCGTGGCGGCGGCTCACCGAAGCGCCTGTCCGACGGCCTTATGACCTGCCGGTGAAGGCGCCGGCGCCCCTCAAATCGTAGGACCCGAGAACCTTCAGGTAATTGGCGCGCTGGAACACTTCCGGCTCGGCCACGGCGCCCGCGTTCATGGCGCCCCGCATCTGGCTTACCGAATCATATTCGTGTTGTTCCATCCAACGGACCAACCCCGTCATCACTTCGCGCAGGTGCGGGATGCCATGCTTCAGAAGCGCCGAGGTGAGCATGACCACATGCGCGCCCGCCAGGATGCCTTTGACAGCGTCATCGCCGGTGTGGACGCCGCCCGTGATCGCGAGATCCAGTTCCAGGCGCGAGGAAAGCAGAGCCACGGCGTGCAGCCGCAGCCGCAGCTCATCGGAGGTGCTGAGTTTGAGATTGGGCGTCGCTTCGAGCGTCTCCAAATCGAAATCGGGCTGATAGAAGCGGTTGAAGAGCACCAGCGCGCCTGCGCCCTCGCGCTCCAGACGACAAGCCAGGTGCGGGACGGAAGTGAAGAACGGCCCCAGCTTTACGGCCACCGGAATTCGGACATGCGACTTCACGGCGTGCATCAGCTCGCAGTAATCGTCTTCGATCTGCGCGCCGCTGATATCGAAACTCGCAGGCAGGAAATAAATATTCAGCTCCAAGGCGTCGGCGCCCGCGTCCTCCATTTGGCCCGCGTAGCGCACCCATCCGCCGAGCGTCGCGCCGTTGAGGCTCGCGATGACCGGGATCTTCAGCGCCTTTTTGGCGGCGCGGATGTGCTCGAGATAGGCCCGCGGTCCGATATCGTAGGTGGCAAGGTCGGGAAAGTAACTGGCTGATTCCGGATAGCTGTCGGTGCCCGCGTTCAAGAACCGGTCGAGCGATTCGCTTTCGAGCAAGATCTGCTCTTCAAAAAGCGAGTGCAGCACCACCGCGCCGGCGCCGGCTTCTTCCATCTTCCGGAGGTTCGCAAGATCCTTACAAAGCGGCGATGAGGAGGCCACCAAGGGACTCGCGAGCTTGCGTCCCAAGTAATAAGTGGAAAGGTCGATCATTTCTGCGCTCCTTGGAATTGCGCTCCATCGGCCGGTGAATTCAATGCCGACTTCAAAGCCGAGATCGGCTCCGGGCCGTTGGATGGCGGGCCAATCGGCGCCGGATCGGGCATGTTAGCCCAATGTTCGTAAAGTTTCCAGCGCGTCACCACGTCTTGCTGCGCCTCGGTCAACAACAGCGCCGCCGCTTCGGGCGCGCTCTGCGCGAGCATGGTGTAGCGGCCCTCGTTGTACACGTATTTTTCAAGCGGCAGAGAGGCCGGCCGCGAATCGAGTTGAAATGGATTGCGCCCCGCCGCGGCCAGCGCCGGATTGTAGCGGAACAGCGGCCAGTAGGCCGTTTGCACCGCAGCCTTCTGCTGCTCCAGGCCATGCACCAGGTCGTAGCCATGCGCGATGCAGTGGCTGTAGGCGATGATCATCGACGGCCCGGGATACGCTTCCGCTTCGAGGAATGACTTCAGCGTATGCGTGTCATTGGCCCCGAGAGCAACGTGCGCCACATACACGGTGCCGTAGGTCATCGCCATCATCGCGAGATCTTTCTTCGCGGCATGCTTGCCCGCGGCGGCGAACTTGGCCACCGCGGCACGCGGAGTCGACTTGGACATTTGACCGCCAGTGTTCGAATACACCTCGGTATCGAGCACCAAAACATTTACATTGCGGCCGGAGGCAAATACGTGATCGAGCCCTCCGTAACCGATGTCGTAGGCCCAACCGTCGCCTCCCACCATCCAAACGCTTTTTGCGACCAGCGCGCCCGCGAGCGCCTTCAGATCGCGCAACTCGGGATCGGGTTCCGAGCCAAGCTTCCATTGCAAATCCGCGACCCACCGCCGCTGCGCTTCGATGCCCGCTTCGGTGGATTGATCGGCATTCAACAGAGAGCGGGCCAGTTCATCGCCGATCTGCGCCGAGAAGCGGCGCACCAGCTCCCGCGCGTACTCGGCCTGTTTATCGAGCGACACGCGCATCCCGAGGCCGAACTCGGCATTGTCTTCAAACAACGAATTGGACCAGGCGGGCCCACGGCCGTCGCGATTCACGGTGTACGGCGTGGTCGGCAGATTGCCACCGTAAATAGAAGAGCAGCCGGTCGCGTTGGCGATCACTGCGCGGTCGCCGAACAATTGGGTGAGCAGCTTGATGTACGGCGTTTCACCGCATCCCGCGCAGGCGCCCGGGAATTCGAATAACGGCTGAAGCAACTGAATGTCCTTGACGTTATGCAGCGCCAGCGCTTGCCGGTCGAACTCGGGCAGGTCAAGGAAGAAATCCCAGTTTTCGCGTTCTTGCTCGCGGAGGGGCGCTTGCGGCGCCATGTTGATGGCTTTCTTCTTCACCTCGGTCTTGCTCTTGGCCGGACACACTTGAACGCACAGGCCGCAACTGGTGCAATCCTCCGGCGCCACTTGCAGCAGGTATCGCAGATGCTCGCGATCCTTCCAGCGCGCCGCCGACGATTTCAACGCCGGGGGCGCTCCGGCCAACAGCTCCGGCGCGCACACCTTTGCGCGAATCACCGCGTGCGGGCAAACCATCACGCATTTGCCGCACTGGATGCAAATCTCCTCTTCCCAAACTGGAATGTCTTGAGCCAAGTTGCGTTTTTCCCATCGAGCGGTGCCCGTGGGGTAGGTGCCGTCGATGGGCAGCGCGCTGACAGGCAAGCTATCGCCCTCACCCGCCATCATCGGCGCCAATACGCGCTGGACGAACTCCGGCGCCTCGGGTGGCGCGAACGGCTGTCGTTCGATTTCGCTGGTGGCGTACGCGGGCACTTCCACCGGATGCAGGTTCGCCAAGGCCTGGTCGACAGCGGCGTAGTTCTTCTGCACGATTGCGTCGCCGCGCTTGCCGTAGGTCTTCGCAATGGCCTGTTTGATGGCAGCGATGGCTTCCTCGCGGGGCAGTGCGCCGCTCAAGGCGAAAAAGCACGTTTGCATGACGGTGTTGATCCGGCCGCCCATACCGTTCTCCTTGGCGACGCGATAGCCGTCGATCACGTAAAAGCGCAGCTTCTTCGCGATGATCTGCTCTTGCGCGGCACGCGGCAAATGCTCCCACACCTCGGCCGGCCCAAAGGGACTGTTCAGCAGAAACACGGCGCCGGGCTCGGCCAGGTGCAGCACATCCACTCGCTCCAGGAAGGAGAACTGGTGGCAAGCGACAAAGCTGGCTTGCTGGATCAGGTAGCTGGCGCGGATCGGTTTGCGGCCGAAGCGCAGGTGCGAGATGGTCATCGCGCCGGATTTCTTCGAGTCATAGACGAAATAACCCTGCGCGTAGTTGTCGGTGTCCTCGCCGATAATCTTGATCGAATTTTTGTTCGCGCCGACGGTTCCGTCCGCTCCTAGCCCGTAAAAAACGGCCCGCACGGCCTCGGGATCTTCCGTAGTGAATGCCGGATCCACGTCCAGGCTGCGATGGGTCAGGTCGTCGTTGATGCCGACCACAAAATGATTCCGCGGCTCGGTTTTCTCCAGCTCCGCAAAGACCGCGGCCACCATGGCCGGCGTGAACTCCTTGCTGGCGAGGCCGTAGCGGCCGCCGATGACGCGCGGCATACTTTCGAAATAACTCGCGCACAACGGACTCGCCTCGGGGGCGGCCGATTGCTCCGAAGTTCCCCTTTTTGGGGCCGCACTCGGCGGCCTGTGCGCTCCGAACGTCCCGGTTTCCACCAGCGCCGAGATCACATCCATATAAAGAGGCTCACCAGCGCTGCCCGGCTCCTTGGTCCGATCGAGCACGGCGATCGATTTGACGGTGCGCGGCAGGGTGTCCACGAAAACTTTCGCCGCAAACGGCCGGAACAAGTGGACGTTCACCACCCCGACTTTTTCGCCCCGCGCCGCGAGCGCCTCGACGCATTCTTCGGCCGCCAGCGCGCTCGATCCCATCAGGACAATGACGCGCTCGGCATCGTCGGCGCCGAAGTAATCGAACAGCCGGTATTGCCGGCCCGTCAGCGCCGCGAAACGGTTCATCGCGCCCTGCACAATGGCTGGACAATCGTCGTAGAACTTGTTCACCGTTTCCCGCGCCTGGAAATACACGTCGGGATTTTGCGCTGTGCCGCGCAACACCGGCTGGTCAGGATTCAGCGACCGTGCACGATGCGCGCGCACCAACTCGTCGTCGATCATGGCGCGCATGTCGTCGGTGGTGAGCTGCTCAATCTTCGCCACCTCGTGCGAAGTCCGGAAGCCGTCGAAGAAATGGCCGAACGGAATGCGCGACTCGAGCGCCGCCGCTTGGGCGATCAGCGCCATATCCATCACGGCCTGCACCGAGTGCGAAGCCAGCAGCGCGAAACCGGTGGCGCGCACCGCCATCACGTCCTGGTGGTCACCGAAGATCGACAGCCCCTGCCCCGCAATCGCGCGAGCGGCGATGTGGAACACCGTGGGCGTCAACTCGCCCGCGATCTTGTACATGTTCGGGATCATCAGCAGCAAGCCCTGCGACGAAGTGAAGGTGGTGGTCAGGGTTCCGGCTTGTAAGGCGCCGTGCACTGCCCCTGCTGCTCCACCCTCGCTCTGCATTTCGATGACAGACGGAACGGAGCCCCAGATGTTCGGCTGGCCCGTGGACGACCATTGGTCCGCCCATTCGCCCATCGGCGAGGATGGCGTAATGGGATAGATTGCAATGACTTCGTTAACCTGATGAGCGACATAGGCGGCCGCTTCATTTCCGTCGACAGTGATCTGCGCTCGTATATTCATATCCGTCGACCTTCGATGCACGCGAGGGACCGCACTAAGTTACTGAGCCGCACGTGGAAGCGGGCGGGAGTTCTAGACGGTACTCAGACGTACTGGGGCATTTCACGCAACTCGGGCCGAAGCTCTCGCAGTTAGGCGGAGTGAAATCGAGATAAGTCAGCGGTATCTGAAAGACTTGCCGGACGGCACATGGCGTGCATTTAAGACGATCTAATGCCGGCCTATCTCGAAAAGATAAATCCTCCCTCCGACGACAAGCGCTGGAAGATGGTCGCGGCCACCATGAAAAAGCTCGGCAACCGGCCCAGCGATCTCATTGAGGCTTTGCATACAGTCCAGCAGACCTTCGGCTACTTGGACAAACCAGGCTTGATCTTCGTGGCAGCAGTGCTGAAAGTGCCACCCAGCCAAGTCTATGGTGCGGCGACCTTTTATCACTATTTCACGATGAAGCCGCAGGGGGAACACACCTGCATTGTGTGCACCGGGACGGCCTGTTACATCAATGGTGCGGCCGCGCTTCTGAAATCGATCGAGGCTCGCGAGGGCGTGAGGCCCGGGCAAACGACGCCGGACGGCCGCCTAAGCGTGCTCACGGCGCGCTGCTTTGGCGCCTGCGGGCTGGCGCCAGTGGCTGTTGTGGATGGTCAGCTGGAGAGCCGTCTGACACCGGACGGCTTGCAAAATCGCCTGGAAGCCATTCTCAAGGAAGGGATCCCCAGTCATGCTCGCTGAAGAGCTGAAAACGGTAGCGGACCGCGAGCACGAGGCAGAATCCGCCCGAACGGCCTGCATCAACGTATGCGCGGCAGCCAGTTGCCAGGCTCTACAGAGTGAAGAGCTGAGGAAAGCGCTGGCCCAGGCTGCTGCGGCGCAAGGTTACGGGCCCGAAGCATGCACGGTACGACAGGTTGGCTGCCTCGGCCTGTGCGGAGCCGGGCCGCTGGTGAGCGTCGATCCGGGGGGCATTCTCTATCAGCGCGTACAGCCGTCGGACGCCGAAGAGATTGTCGCGGCGCTGGAAGGCGCACGCGTCGAGAGGCTGGCCCTGGATCCCGCGATGCCTTTCTTCACCCGCCAGCATCGCATCGTGCTTGAAAACTCGGGCCGCATCGATCCGGATCGCCTGGAAGACTACATCGCGCGCGACGGATACACGGCCTTGAGCACGGTGCTGCACGAGATGCACCCGGCGGACGTAATCGCCGAAGTCACCAAGGCCGGACTGCGGGGGCGTGGAGGCGCCGGCTATCCCACCGGTCTCAAATGGGAGACGGTGGCCAAGTCCGCCGGATCGCAAAAGATCATCGTATGCAATGCCGATGAAGGCGATCCGGGCGCATTCATGGATCGCAGCGTGCTCGAAAGCGATCCGCACCGCGTTCTGGAAGGGATGGCGATAGCGGCTTATGCGGTGGGTGCGAATGAAGGCTATATCTATGTGCGCGCTGAGTATCCACTAGCCGTGGCGCGCTTGAAAACCGCGTTGCGGCATGCCGAGCGTCACGGACTGCTGGGCGGCGACATCTGCGGCTCGCATTTCACGTTCCGCATCTCGATCCGGCTGGGCGCGGGAGCATTTGTGTGCGGGGAAGAGACCGCGCTGCTGGCCTCCATCCAAGGCCTGCGCGGTACGCCCCGGCCACGCCCGCCTTATCCGGCGCAAGCGGGACTGTGGGGTTATCCGACGGTGATCAACAACGTCGAGACGTTTGCGAATGTCGCGCCCATCATCCGCAACGGGGGCGATTGGTTCGCCGCGTTGGGAACCGAGCGTAGCAAAGGCACCAAGGTTTTTGCGCTGGCGGGCAGCATCCACAACACGGGGCTCATTGAAGTACCCATGGGCATGAAACTGCGCGATATCGTCTTCGACATCGGCGGCGGCATTCCCGGCGGCAAGCGCTTCAAGGCCGTGCAGACCGGCGGGCCGTCGGGCGGCTGCATTCCGGAAAACTTTCTGGACACGCCGGTGGATTACGAAACGCTGACCGGCCTGGGGTCCATCATGGGATCGGGCGGAATGATCGTCATGGACGAAACGTCGTCCATGGTGGATGTGGCGCGGTTCTTCATGGAGTTTTGCATGACCGAGTCGTGCGGCAAATGCATCCCCTGCCGCGCGGGCACGGTGCAAATGCACGAACTGCTGGGGCGCTTTTGCGAACGCCGGGCGCGGACGGCTGACTTGCGGATGCTCGAGGCGCTTTGCGATCTGGTGCGCAACACCAGCCTGTGCGGATTGGGCCAGTCGGCGCCGAACCCGGTCCTGAGCACGTTGCGCTATTTTCGTCCCGAATATGAAGCAGCGCTCGTGCCGGACGGCGCGGCATTGGCTTCCAACAACGGCGCGCACGGAGGAGCGGCATGAGCGCAAAATCCAAAAACCGCTTACTGACGTGCGCGGCTCAGAACCGTGTCTGGTTGTTTGCGGCAGCTAACCGAGCCACGACCGTGAGGGAGTGGTATTGCTCATGAGCGTCAGCACCTTCGAAGTGGACGGCAAGATGATCACGGCAGCGGAAGGCCAAACCATTTTCGACGCCGCTTGGGACAGCGGCATCCGTATCCCCCGGCTGTGTCACCTCGGAGGACTTTCGAATGTCGGCGCTTGCCGCTTGTGCCTGGTGGAAATCGAGGGCCAAAGGAAGTTGCAGCCCTCGTGCATTACCAAAGTCGCCGAAGATATGGTGGTGCGCACCAGCACGCCGCAATTGCGCGAATACCGCAAGCTGATCGTGGAACTGCTGTTCGCCGAGCGCAATCACGTTTGCTCGGTGTGCGTCCTGAATGGCGCGTGCGAACTGCAGGCGGTGGCAGCGAACCTGGGAGTGGATCATATCCGCCTGAGCCCGCAATATCCGCAGCTCAGCGTGGATTTGAGTCATGAACGCTTCGGCCTGGATCACAATCGTTGCATTCTGTGCACGCGCTGCGTGCGAGTGTGCGATGAAGTGGAGGGCGCGCACGTTTGGGATGTGGCCGGGCGCGGGGCCGAATGCCTGGTGGTTTCCGACATGGGCGATCCCTGGGGCGCTTCCGACACCTGCACCGGCTGCGGAAAGTGCGTGCAAGTGTGTCCCACCGGGGCGCTGTTCCTGAAAGGCAAAACTGTAGCGGAGATGCAGAAGGATCGCAGTTTCTTGAAATACATCGTGGCGGCGCGGGAGCGAAAGGCGGGCGCCCAGTGAGTCCAAAAGCCAAACCGAGATTTGCCACAGCGTGGCTGGGAGGATGCTCGGGCTGCCACATGTCGTTTCTCGATTTGGATGAACGGTTGATCGACCTGGCCGGCTTGGTGGACGTCTGCTACTCGCCCGTGGTGGACACCAAGGAATTTCCGGAGAACGTGGACATCACTCTCGTGGAAGGCGCGGTGGCGAACGAAGACAATCTGCGCGAGATCCGGCTGATCCGGCAGCGCAGCAAGGTTCTTGTGGCCTTCGGCGATTGCGCAGTCACAGGCAATGTCACCGCGCTGCGCAATCTCTTTAAGCTGGAGGATGTCCTGAATCGTTCTTACCGCGAAAACTCCGCCGTGGTTTCGGGGATGCCCTTAGGTGGCGACGGCATCGTGCCGGCGCTGCTGGACCGCGTTCTGCGCGTGCAGGACGTGGTGCGGGTGGACTATTTTCTTCCCGGATGCCCGCCGGCGCCCGATGCGATTTATGCCTTCGTCGCGGAGTTGCTGGGTGGACATGCCCCCGCCGCCGAGGGCAGAAAGTTCGGAACATGAGCCGCCGCGTCATTATTCAACCGGTCACGCGCATCGAGGGTCACGCCAAGATCTCGATTCAACTGAATGACGCCGGCGAGGTCCAATCGGCGCGCTTTCACATCACCGAATTCCGGGGCTTCGAGAAATTGTGCGAGGGCCGTCCGTTTCAAGAAATGCCGGGGCTGATGTCGCGGGTCTGCGGGATCTGCCCGGTGAGCCACGTGCTGGCCAGTTCCAAGGCGGGCGATATGCTGCTGGGCGTGGAGATTCCAGCCGCGGCCGAGAAGCAACGCCGCCTGGTGAACCATGCGCAGGTGTTGCAGTCGCACGCGCTCAGTTTCTTCCATCTTTCGTCGCCCGATCTGCTGCTCGGGATCGATTCGCCTCCGGAAAAACGCAACATTTTTGGATTACTGGAACGCGATCCGGATTTCCTGCGGCGGGGGATCCGCTTGCGGCAGTTCGGCCAGCGAGTCATCGAACTAGTGGGTGGAAAAAAGATCCATCCGGGCTGGAGCGGTCCCGGCGGCGTGCACCGGCAATTCAGCACGGCGCAGCGCGACGAGGTCCTCAAGTGGATTCCCGAAGCCACGGAATCGCTATCTATGGCGCTCGACCGCCTGAAAAGCCTGCTTGATTCCTTCCAGGCCGAAGTGGAACACATGGGCAATTTCCCGTCGCTGTTCCTGGGTACGGTGAACTCGGACGGCGGCCTGGAATATTACGATGGCACCATCCGGATCGTGGATGGGGCCGGCAACACCATCGCCGACAGTTTGGACCCCAAGCGTTACTATACTTATCTCGCAGAGGCGAGCGTCAGCGACTCCTTCATCAAGTCGCCCTATTACCAGCCGTTCGGCTATCCACAGGGTCACTATCGCGTGGGACCGCTGGCGCGCCTGAATGTGGCTAAGTTCGCAGGCACGGCCTTGGCGGATCGCGAGCTGCGCGAGTTTAAGCAGCGCGGCGGGGGAACGGTCTGCGAGTCGTTCCACTATCACCTGGCGCGCCTGATTGAAATGGTGCACGCCGTGGAACGTATCGAAGAACTGATGGCCGATCCCGACCTTTTCAGCGACACCATCCAGGCCAAGGCTTCGCTCAACCGTCGCGAAGGCATCGGATCGTGCGAGGCGCCGCGCGGCACACTGTTCCATCATTATTGGGTGGACGCAAACGGGCTGATGACCCGAGCCAATCTGCTGATCGCGACCGGACAGAACAGTCACGCGATGAATCAGTCGGTGGATCAGACGGCGAAGCATTTTCTAAAGCACGGCGCGCACGGCGCGGAGCTGGATCAGGGTTTCCTGAACCGTCTGGAGGCCGCGATCCGCTGCTATGACCCCTGTCTTTCCTGCTCGACACACGCGCTCGGCCAGATGCCGCTCGAGGTGGAGCTGCTCGCGCCCGGGGGCGCCGTGTTGCAGTGCATGACGCGAGACGAGTAATGCGGGAGTCATAATGCCGGCACACGTCTCTTCCGCTAGTGACTGCTTGTTCCCGGCGACATCCACTAGGGATCGGTCGATGGGTGTGCCGGCACACGTCTCCTCCGCTAGTGACTGCTTGTTCCCGGCGACATCCACTAGGGATCGGTCGATGGGTGTGCCGGCAGGCGTCTCCTCCGCTAGTGACTGCTTGTTCCCGGCGACATCCACTAGGGATCGGTCGATCGGTGTGCCGGCGCTGGTCATCGCCATTGGAAATCCGCTGCGGCGCGACGATGGCGTGGCGCACCGCGTCCGGACTCCGCCGGGTGTTGCGACGCGAGCCGTTCTGCAACTCACGCCCGAAATTGCCGAAGAAATCGCGGGATACGACAACGTGATCTTCGTCGACGCCGATGTGGATGCCAGCCAGGTTCGGGTCGAGGCAGTGGACGCCGCCCCCTCGCATTCACTGCTAACGCACGCGTCACGACCCTCCGAGATCGTCGCAATCGCGCGAACCATTTTCGGCTTCTCCGGTCAAGCCTATACGTGTCGCATCCCGGTGAGCGACCTTTCGGAGGGCGAAGGGCTCAGCCGTTGTGCGCGAATATTTGGCGAGCAAGCCGCCCGTGAGATAGACAGCCTCCTGGCGGTCACTATAAAATAGGTCACAATAATAGAGCTACTATATGAGAATCCTTGCGATCCTGCTGCTATGTGTGTCCTCAATTGCCTGGGCCGCGCCGGGCAAGGGTGCGATCGACAAAGCGACTTTCGAGAGGTATCTGCGCCACCTTGAATTGTTCAGGGGCGAGGTGACTTTCAAGATCGACGACCCGCTGCCGTCCAAGTATCTGCCGGGCTTCTCAGAAGTGCTGGTGCATCTCATTTTCAATTCTACCGAGAAGGACGAGCTGTTCTACGTGTCGGCGGATGGGCAAGTCATTGTCCGAGGCGACGTCTTCACTCTTGGCAAGTCTCCTTTTCAAATCAATCTGGACAAGCTGACCCTGACGGATCAGCCCAGCTTCGGCCCCGCGGATGCTCCGGTAACTATCGTCGAGTTCGGCGACTTTCAGTGTCCGGACTGCAAATTGGAGGCGACAGTTCTTCGCCACGATCTGACCGGCGAATTCGGCGGGAAGGTTCGAGTCTACTTCAAGAATTTCCCGCTCGATTCCATGCATCATTGGGCGCGCGCCGCGGCGATCACCGGCCGCTGCGTTTATCAGCAAGGACAGCCGGCGTTCTGGAAATTCTACGATTGGATCTACGAGAACCAAGACCAAATCACCGGCGAAACGCTCAACGCCAAAGTTCTAACATGGGCCGGCCAAAATGGTGTCGATACCTTGCGCCTGGGCAGGTGCGTAGACACCAAAGCAACCGAGCCCGAGGTGAATCGTAGTATCGAGGAGGGGTATGCGCTTGGAATCCAAGGCACGCCCACGCTGTTCATCAATGGGCGCAAGATCGGCGGCTTGATGTGGCCCGATCTGCAACTGGTGGTCAATAAGGAACTCGAGTACCAAGCCGGGAAATAATCGTCAACGGGTCGCCGATGACGTGAGCGAGCGTAACGGCGCGGGCATATCGGCCAGCGCATACGCCATCACCGCCATCGCAGCGATATTGGCTCGCAAGTCTTCCAGCTTCACTTTGTCGGTGGTATCGGCGCGCGAGTGGTGCCAATCGAAATAGTGGGTGCCCACCGTCCGCAACGCGAGACCCGGCACTCCGTCCATCATGATGGGCGCAATGTCCGCTCCGCCTCCGCCCGGTTGAATGGCCCCGGCGTCGATGCGGTCCAGCAACACGCCGACCTCGCGCAGGCGCCCCAGCATCACTTGCAAATCCCCGTTCGCGCTCAGGCCGAAGCCGGTGGGCTTTTCGGCGCCGCCGTCCATTTCGATCGCGGCCACGTGATTCTTGACGGTGTCGCCCGCCCACATCCGGTACGCATCGCCGCCCGCGCCGCCGTTCTCCTCGTTGGTCCAGAAGACGACGCGCAGGGTCCGCCGCGGCGTGAGCCCGAGAGCGTGGATGATGTGCGCGGCCTCCAACGCCGTAATGCAGCCGGTTCCATCGTCCTGAGCGCCGGCGCCCACGTCCCAGGAATCCAAATGCCCGCCGATCACCACCACTTCGTCCGGCCGCTCGCGTCCGGGAATCTCGCCGATGACGTTGGCCGAGTCGGCGTCCGGCAACATGTGCGCTTCCATCTCCAGGTGCGCGGTCACCGGATTACCCGCGTCCACCAGGCGCTGGATCAAGAGCGCATCTTCGACCGTAACCGCGGCGGCCGGGATTTTCGGGAACCCGGCAGCGTACTCGAGAGCACCGGTGTGCGGCGATTGAACGCTGATGGGAGTGACGGAACGCACCAGCGCAGCCACCGCGCCCAGACGAGCGGCGCGCGACGGCCCGGTGGTGCGATAAACCACAGTGCGGTTGTAGCCCTCAAACGGCACGTTGAAAAGAACGATCTTGCCCTCGATGGCGGCGCGGCCTTTTTTGTCCAAATCCTCGAAGTTCGACACCGGCACCACTTCGGCGGTGATCCCACGCTTCGGTGTGGCGATACTTCCGCCGAGACCCAGAATGGCGAGCGGAAGCGCGACCGGCTCGATCAGCGAGGCGCTTTCGTTGCCCCGCACCCAGTGAGGCACCTTGACGCGCGGCGTTACGACATTGCTGAGCCCGTCGGCCTTCATCTGCGCGGCGGCCCAGGCGACCGCCTTTTCAAGCGCAGGCGAGCCGCTCAAGCGATGGCCGATCCGATCGCAGAGGTACGCGAGCTTCTCCATGCCGCCCTGGTCGGCGAGCGAAGCATCGATGAGTTTGGAGGCGCTGTCGCGGTACTGTTCGGTCAGCGTGCCCGCGTTCTGCGCAAAGATCGAGCCCGCCAGCGCGGAGCCCAGCATGAATGTGATGGCGCGCTTGTTCATCGTACGCCTTCCTCAGCCAGGAATCGGAAGCCGCGTTCGCGCATGACCAGGCGCGCCTGATCGGCGGCCTCCGGCAAAACATAAAAAAAGACGCCCACGCGCTCGCTGCGAAAGATCACGCCGCCGCTGTATTTGTCCGTTTCAACGGCGTAATCCACGCCCGATTCCGTGAACGCCGATTCCAGCCGCAAAGCCTCCTGCAGTTTCTTGGCGATGTAGACCAGATCCATTTCACGATCTCCAAAGAAGTCGGCTTCGCGGCGCATGGGCAAGTGTTCAAGCCCCCATACCCCGGACTCTCGCCGAAAACTTATCGTACGCTTTCGGGTCGGCGTTGTTCATATTGTCGATCATCGCTTGCGCGACTGTTTCCAGGTTCGCAAGATACTTTGGATTGCCGATGGCCTTACGCGAGTCGGCGATGGTTCCTTTGGTTTTTTCCCAAACGAAGAGCAACTCCCCGGCGTTCTGCAGAAACAGATCCTTATGGATTGCGCCGGAAGTGACGAACGAGGCTGCCATGTCCCAATAGCTGGTGACCATCCGGTAGTAAGCTTCCTGGTCCGATCCGGGCGGACAAGCGGCCTGATGCTCGGCCGTATTGGTGGCTTTGTAACCGAAGAGCCAGGCTCTCGCTTTGCGCATGCGGTCCTCACGGCGCAACTCGTAGAGCTTTAGAATGACGTCCACGTCATGGTGAGTAGGTTTATCCATATATGGAACAGTGTAATGGGAGAAGGCGTGCCGGACCAAGCGAGCGCCCTGAAACCAAGGGTGCAGCACCCTTCTAGACCGATCAGGAGATCCTTCGCACGGTCAAAGGAACGGCGGACGCTTCGCCGCGCATCCCGTCAGCGGTGGACTCGATTTGCCGCTTCGCGCGACCTGGCTTGTCCGCCGCTCGAGGGACGACCGCTTTCACCTGGTATTCGTATATTCCGAAACGGGGAGGTTGCCTGTTCCCGTCGCCAGGAATAGGTTCCGCGATTACTTTCTTGGCGGTGATTTCCCACCCACCCTCAATAATGTCGCCGACATCCTTGTTGGAGC
>Ga0209415_10000937_pt1 | contig 55755 bp, 52 predicted proteins | sample PeaSoiSIISIP2007_FD_187696 | JGI IMG/M metagenome (GOLD analysis project Ga0209415, IMG submission 187696) | Peat soil microbial communities from Weissenstadt, Germany - SII-SIP-2007 (SPAdes) (version 2) | ecosystem: Environmental > Terrestrial > Soil > Wetlands > Peat | place: Germany... | reverse complement strand
TGAATGTGCAGGAAACGGTGCTGGAGATCCCAAGCCAGACCGTCATTACCAAGGACAACGCCTCGGTCCTCGTCGATGGGATCGTATTCTTTCAGGTGATCGAAGCGAGTAAAGCCGCCTATGAGGTGCAAAATCTTCATCAAGCGCTTCAAAACATCACGATGACGAACATCCGAACCGCGATCGGTTCACTCGATCTCGATGAAACACTGTCGAAACGCGATCATATCAACATGAAACTGTTGGAGGTGCTCGATAGCGCCTCGCAGCCCTGGGGGATCAAGGTCACGCGTGTCGAATTGAAAGACGTGAAACCCCCCGAGGATGTGCTCCAATCCATGTCGAAGCAGCTCACCGCCGATCGGCAAAAGCGCGCCGCAATCTTGCAAGCCGAGGGCGTCAAGCAAGCCGCAATCCTGGAAGCCGAAGGCGGCAAGCAGGCCCAGATTCTCGCCGCCGAGGGACGCATGGAAGCGGCGAACCGGGATGCCCAGGCGCGCGAGCGATTGGCGCAAGCCGAAGCCAAGGCCACGGAAGTGGTATCTGAAGCGGTGAAGAAAGGCGATGTCCAAGCCTTGAATTATTTCGTCGCACAGGCCTATGTCACGGCGATGGGGAAGGTCGTTGCCTCGCCAAATTCAAAACTCGTCCTGATGCCACTGGAACTCTCCAATCTGGCCAGCACCATCGCCGGAATTGGGGAACTCGCCAAGAAGACTATGGAGGCCAAGTGACCATCTGGTATTGGGCCATCGCTGCCGCCGTCATCGCTTATGTCGAGATGCATGCGCCCGGATTTTATCTCATCTGGATCGCCTGTGGTGCGGCGACGACAGCGGCAGGGATTGGACTTTTGGGCATCTCGGTCGAACAACAACTGATCACGTTCGCCCTCGCCTCGGTGGGTTTCTGTATCGTCGGCTATTTTGTCTATCGCTCCCTCAACGTCCAACCCGGGACATCATTGAACCGGCGCGAGTTGGGGATCGTCGGAGCCGAGGGCGTCGTGGCCGAGCCGATCCAGAATGGTCACGGCAAGGTCAGATTGGGCGATACCGTATGGCTTGCCCAAGGGCCGGATTCGCCGGTGGGGACCCCGATTCGAGTGCGAGCCCTGCTGGGCACAACCGTCCAGGTGGAAGCAAAAACCAATTTCGGAGAATCAGTCTAGCGGCATTGAGCGGCAACTCCTCGCTACTGAAGCATCCTGCCGCTGACGTACTTCATGGGTGCACGATCATGCCGGTGAAGACATAAGCCTGCAGCATCACGAGGACGCCGACGAGGCACGCGAGCGCGATCGAGTGGAAGAAGACGTAGCGCAGGATCGAGCCCTCGTGGCCGAACCAGTTGGTCGCCGTCGAGGCCACGACGATCGATTGGGCGTCGATCATCTTGCCCATGACCCCGCCCGACGAGTTCGCGGCGCCCATCAGGATGGGCGAGAGCCCGAGCTGCTGGGAGGTAATCTTCTGCAGATTGCCGAAGAGCACGTTCGAGGCCGTGTCCGAGCCGGTGAGCGCCACGCCGAGCCAACCCAAGAGCGTGCCGAAGAAAGGATAGAGAACCCCGGCATGAGCGAAGGCGAGGCCGAGCGTGGCATCGAGGCCTGAGAGCCGCGTCAGCGTGCCGATGCCCAGCATCGCCGAGATGGTGATCAGCGAGACACCGCAGATTTTGAGCGTCCTGCCATAGACCATGACCAGCCGCGCGGGCGAAAAGCCCATGATGAAGCCGGCGATGATCGCGGCAATCAGCATTCCCGAGCCCGTGTAAGACAGCCAGGTGAAGGCGAACACCGCGCCCTCCTTGGTCGGCGCAGGGACTACCGGCGGCATCTTGTTGATGAGGTTGTGGAGGTCCGGCACCGCGTAGCTCAAGGTGGAGTACGGGTTCACGGTCGCCTTGAACCAATCGGTGCCCCAGATCAGCAGCACGGCGCAGACGATGATCCACGGCAGAAGTGACATCCAGACCTCGCCGCTGGACGGCATCCGCGTGGAAACCGGTGCCCGCGCCGGCATCGTCGCGGCGGAGTCATCGCGGCCCCGGAGCGCCGGAGAGGTCCAGAGCTCCGTGGGGTGCCAGATCTTGAGAAAGCCGATGAGGCAAGCCATCGACACCAGCGAAGCGCCGATATCGACAATCCAGGGATTGACGAAATTCGAGATCAGGAACTGCGGGATCGCGAAAGAAACGCCGCAGACGAGGATCGCGGGCCAGATCGCGATCATGCCGCGAAACCCGGCGAAGGCCCAGATCAGCCAGAACGGCACGATCAGCGAGAAGAACGGCAATTGCCGTCCGACCATCGCGCCCAGGAGGCCGGGATCGATACCGGTGACGCTCGCCAGGCCCGCGATCGGCGTGCCCAGCGCGCCGTAGGCGACCGGCGCGGTGTTGGCGATCAGCGAGAGTCCCGAGGCCGCGAGCGGCGAGAAGCCGAGCCCGATGAGGATCGCGGCGGTGACCGCCACGGGCGTGCCGAAGCCCGAGGCGCCCTCGAAGAACGCGCCGAAGCAGAAGGCGATCAGCAGCAGCTGCAGCCGGCGGTCGGGCGACACGCTGCCGATCGTCTGCTGCAGCGTCTCGAAGGCGCCGGTGTCCTTTGTGAGCTGATAGAGGAAGATGACGTTGAGGACAATCCAGCCGATCGGGAAGAATCCCGTGACGACGCCGAGGATGCTGGCGCGAATCGCCATACCCGCCGGCATCGTGAAGATGATCGTGGCAACCAGGATCGCCGCCGCGAGCGCGATCAGCGCCGCGAAATGCGCCCTGACCTTGCCGGAGGCCAGCAGGCCGAGCAGCGTCACGACCGGGATCGCGGCCGCCACCGTCGACAGAAACTCGCTGTTTAGCGGGTTGTAGACTTGGTTCCACATGAGCGGATCCCCCCCGTGCGCAGTGCTTGTTCTCGATTACCGACCAATTTTGGTCGGCTCGGCCTGCCCGTATTTGCTTGGAATCATGACAGATTTGTCTAATCGCCACAAGTCGGCGCCGAGGAGCCCAGAGGAGCGCAGGGACCCGAACCGCGAGAACTGGAAGAGATGGAAAGGTTTACGCCGAGGCCGCGGAGGGAGGCGCCGTGAGCGGGAGACGGGCGCCGATCAGCTCGGCGATTCTCTCGGGCTCGTCGACGAAGCGGAGGCCGATCGAGTGTCCTTCCTGCCACACGACCTCGGCGCGCAGGGCACCCAGGCGATCAAGGCCCAGCGTCACCAACTCGCCCTTGCCGATCGGCTGCGCCAGGTAAATCCGGGCGCCGCCCAACGATAGATCGACGACCACGCAGTCGAACCGCTTGGCACCATAAGCGAGCTTCGCCGCCCACAGCACGCGCTTGCGGATGTTGCGGCGGAGGGCCGCCGCCTCTTCCTCGGAAATGGGCGTCGTTCTGCTCTCTAAGGGGTCGCTCGCCATGACCGCGCTCGGACTTGGACGTTTCCTGGGGGACAGAGCCCAGTGCGCCAAAGTATGGCGGCCACACCTTTATTAATCATTACGGCGGCGCGGCCGATTGCAGACAATTTCACGAGCATTGCGGACTTCGGGGCAGCACGGCAATCGCTCAACTGCTGGAATGCCTTGTGCAGAGCTCGCCGCGCTTCTCTACCAGTATCGCGATGGCGTTAACCCTAGACGCGTCATGCGGCGCTGCACGGAAGCCTGGACTTGGGCGAGCACCGAGTCGTCATCCACGAGAAGCGATCGTCCCTGACGAAGCACGATCCGTCCGTCGATGATGGCCGTGTCGACGGTACCGCCGCGGGACGTGAGCGAGAGCTGATGGACGGGATTGACCCCCGGAAACGTCTCCGGACTGTCCGCGCGGCGGATCACGATGTCCGCGCGTTTTCCAGGCTCGATGCTGCCGATCTCGTGCTCCAGGCCGGCGGAGCGGGCGGCCTCGATGGTTTGCATCTCGATAACCGCCGCCGGTGTGATCGGCCTCTTGATGCTCGCGGCGATGAGATAGGCGCAATGGCCGGCATCGCCGATGGTGCCGTTGAACGCGCCATCGGTGCCGAGCGCGACGGAGGCGCCCTTCTCCCTCAACTCGGGCAGCCGGCACGGCGCATCGTTGGCGATCCCGAGCTGGAGGTAGGCGGCCGGGCACCAAACGGCGCGTGTCCCGGACTGTGCGACGAGCGCGATGTCGTTGTCGTCCATCACGTTCAAGTGGATGAGGCACGAGCCGTGGCCGAGAACTCCGATCTCGGCGAGGTGCTGGATCCGCGACTTGCCGAGCCGTTCTCTCTCGAAGCGAGAGCCGGCAGGGGTGTATCCCTCGTGCTGCTGGAAGATGACCCCGGACTCGTCGGCCAGCTTCTTTGCCGCTCGCAACAGCGTGTCGGAGGCCGTGCCCAGCCCGTAGACCGAGACATAGCCGCGCACCAACGCGTCAGGGTCGCCGTTGCGGTGCAGCTCGCTGCCGAGCCGATCGAGGCAACGCTCGAGCTTGGGAGGCACGCGATTGTAGAGCGCGGCGCTGTCGAGCGGCCCGAACTGCCGCATGACCTCAATCTGGTCCCAGATATAGCAGCCGGCCAGCATGCCCCGGACGCCGATGCTTTCCGCCGCCGCGGCGACGGCGGCCGTATCGAAGGCGGTGCCGGGCTCGACGAACATGGTGAAGCCCTGGCGCAGCATCTCGAGGCACGCGAGCTGCGTCGCGACATACTCGTCGTCCGACGTCACGTCGGCCTTCCAATCCGCGAAGCACACGCCGTTGGCGAATCCTCCCGGTTGGTCGAGCAAGCCCCGGCAGGTCGTGTGCACGACGTGGTTATGCGCATCGATGAAGCCGGGATGAATAGTGCCGCCGCGGGCGTCGAGGACGTCACGCGCGCGCCAGGCCTCAGCGAGGTCCGCTGCGGGCCCGACCGCAACGATCCGGCGCCCGCTGATCGCAACCGCGCCGCGCTCGAGTGTCCGGCGCTCCCTGTCGACGGTTACCACAAAGCCATTGGTGACGAGGATGTCGCAGTGGCGCTTCTGAGCCTCGAAAGTCGGCGCCGTCACGGTCCCTCCGCCACCTCGCGATCCAAAGCGATGATGAGACTTCACGGCCGCCTCGTCCAGGCGATCGCCGTGCGAAGAGACGGACGCAACCGACGCTCGGCAGAGCGTTGCCTGGCTCGAACGCCCCGACGTAGGATGAGACACACTCCCATGGGAGCATACGCCTCGCATGTCGCCGGAAATCATCGCCGATCTCGCACCGACGGGCGTTCTGCGCGCGGGCATAAACCTGTCGAACTTCTTGCTGGTAACGGGGCGAGACGCGGCGGGCGATCCCGTCGGCGTCGCGCCCGATATGGCTCGCGAAATCGCGCGGCGCCTGGGCGTGCCGGTGAAATTAGTGCCCTTCAAGACACCGGGCGAGCTCGCGGACCGAGCGGGCGGCGACGTCTGGGATATCGGGCTGATCGGCGCGGAGCCGCAACGCGCGGAGAAGATCACCTTCACAGCGGCTTATTGCGAAATCGAGGCGACCTATCTGGTGCCGGCGGGCTCGCGCTTGAAAGCGATGACGGACATCGACGCCGCCGGCGTGCGGATCGCGGTGGCGGGCCGGAGCGCCTACGGTCTCTGGCTGGATCGCAACATCAAGCACGCCCAATTGGTGCGGTCGGAGACGGTCGACGCTTCTTTCGAGCAGTTCGTCCGCGATGAGCTGGAGGCGCTCGCCGGACTGAAGCCGCGGCTCCTATCGGACGTGGAGAAACTGCCGGGCGCCCGGATCATCCAGGGACGGTTCACCTCAGTTCAGCAGGCGATCGGCACGCCCAAGAAGAACACGGCTGGCGCCGCCTTCCTACGGGACTTCGTCGAGGACGCGAAATCGTCCGGACTGGTCGCACGTCTCATCGAGCGACACCACGTCCGTGGTCTTTCCGTGGCACCGCCGGCCTAACTCCGGAATACAGCTGTGACGTTCTTGGGGATTGACTTCACGGCCGTCCGAGCAAGCTCGCTCTGCAGAAGCGAGCGGCCCGACGGATGCACCGAGGAAGCGCGGCACTTCAGCTGAGAGTTGCGCACGTGGCGCATTACGTGCGCTTTGTGTTGCGTGCGAGCGTGACGGCCTTCTTGGCCGCGACGGTATTGCTCGCCGCGATCGCGATCGCGCAGGCGCAATCTCAGGCGCCTCAATCCGACGCCCCGAAAGCCGACGCGGTCCAGCCCGAGCAGCCCGCGCCTCCGCAGCCCGCGGTTCCACCGGGCACACCTCCCTCGGCCACCGTGCTCGACAAGAGCTTCGTCCAGGGAGTTCTGGGCAAGGATGTGCGTAGCGCTACGGGCGAGGACATGGGTCATATCGTGGATGTGGTGGTCGACAGCGGCGGCGAGCCACGCGCCGCCGTCATCGACTTCGGCGGCTTCCTGGGCGTCGGCAGCCGAAAGATCGCCGTCGACTGGAACGCGCTGCATTTCTCGCCCGCCGACAATCCCGGTCAGGTGACCCTCGACCTCACGAAGGACGAAGTTAAGGCGGCTCCGGAGTACGCCGAGAAGAAGCCGGTCGTGGTCCTGGGCGCGACCGGCACGGTGCATCCGGTGCCGCAGGACGAGCCGGCGAAGCCGGAGTAGGCACTCTGTCTGCGGGTCTCATTTGGCGGGACACCAATCGCCGTGATGTCACCTCGGCGATCGACGCGGCAGTCGCGCCCGTACCCTCGCCGAGCAGCCGGAGCGGGCTCGATTGGCTCAATTTCTTCATTGCCAACGTTCAGACGGGCTTCGGCCCGTTCATCGCGGTCTATCTCACGACCGAGCGATGGACGCAGGTCGACATCGGACTCGTGCTCACAGTGAGCGGCGCCTTCGCGCTCCTGGGTCAAGTGCCGGCGGGCGTGTTGGTCGACGCCATGGCCTCGAAGCGGCTCGCCGCGGCGGTCGCGGCCACCGGGATTGCCGGCAGCGCGCTCACCTTGGCGGTCTGGCCGATCTTTCCCCTCGTGCTGCTGGCGGAGCTGTTGCACGGTGCGGCGAGCTGCCTGATGACTCCCGCGATCGCCGCGATCAGCCTCGGCCTCGTGCGCCGCGCCGAGATCGGCGAGCGGCTTGGGCGCAACGGCCGCTTCGCCTCGATCGGCAACGGACTCGCGGCCGCGCTCATGGGCGCTTGCGGGCGACTGATCTCGAACCGGGCGGTGTTCTTCCTGACGGCGGCGCTGGCCATTCCGGCGCTGGTCGCGCTCCGGTACATCAAGCCCGCCGAGATCGACCCGGTGCGCGCTCGCGGCGGCATGCCCGAGCACGGCTCGCGCAAGCTCGCGAGCCGCCTGCATGGAATCGTCGACAACAAGCCGCTGCTGATTTTCGGCGGATGCCTGGTGCTGTTCCACCTCGCCAACGGCGCGATGCTGCCGCTGATGGCCAGCGTGGTGACCACGCGATCGCGCGAATGGGCGACGGTGCTGATCGCTGCCTGCATCGTGGTCCCGCAGCTCCTGGTCGCGGTCTTGTCCCCTTGGATCGGTCGCCAGGCCGAGGCCTGGGGGCGCCGGCCGCTCCTCCTGCTGGGATTCGCCGCGCTCTCCATCCGCGGCGCATTCTTCATCTTCGTGACCAGCCCCTACCTGCTGGTTCCCGTGCAGATCCTCGACGGCGTTTCAGCCGCCGTCCTGGGCGTGATGCTGCCGCTGGTCGTGGCCGACGTCACGCGCGGCACGGGCCGCTTCAACGCGGCACTCGGCGTCGCCGGGACCGCGGGCGCGATCGGCGCGGCGCTGAGCACCACCCTGGCGGGCTACGTCAGCGACGGTTTCGGCAACCCCGCGGCTTTTGCGTGCCTCGCGGGCATCGCCGCCGCAGCAGCTTTGTTGGTGGCGGGCCCCATGCCGGAAACGCGGCCGACTCGGGACTGACCGGAACGTTCATATCGAGGGGTACGAACAATGGCGAAGCCAGCGAGCGACCTTGCGACCGGCGCCGAGTTGGCGAGCGAGTTCTATATCGGGGTCAGCACGTCGCTGCTGGAGCGCCGGCCGAGAACCCTCAAGCATGGCGATACCTTCGCGCTGTTCGACCACTACGGCGACCTCCCCGCGGACCCGTATAGCCCGGTCGGACTTTTCCACGACGACACGCGGCATCTGTCGCGGCTCGAGCTTTCCCTCGAAGGGCACAGGCCGTTGCTGCTCAGCTCGACGCTGCAGGACGACAATGCCGTGCTCTCGGTCGACCTGGCCAACCCTGACGTTTATCTCGGCGGCCGCATGGTGTTGTCGCGCGAGACCCTGCATCTCGTCCGCACGAAATTCGTCTGGCGGGCGAGCTGCTACGAGCGGCTCGCTATACACAATTTCGACCAGAATGCTCATCGGATCCGCCTCGGCCTGAGGTTCGGCGCGGACTTCGCGGACTTGTTCGAGGTGCGCGGCAGCGAGCGCGCCAGGCGAGGGGACACGCGGGTCGAGCAGCCCTCCGCAAGCTCGGTCCTGTTTCGCTACCTCGGCCTCGACGGACTCGAGCGCACGACGCGCATCGATTTCGATCCGACGCCGACCCAGCTCGACGGCGAGAGAGCCCTCTTCGAGTTGCTGCTCAGGCCGGGCGAGCGTGCAACGGTGCTGGTCACCGTGCGCTGCGACAGCCAAACACGAACTCGGCGCGGCGAATTCTTCGCGTGCTTCCGCGCGGCGCGAAGCGATCTGCGCGCGGCAGCGGCCCGCGCCGCCGCGGTCGACAGCTCCGACGCGATGCTGAATCGCGTCCTGTGCCGATCGATCGCCGACCTCTACATGCTGCTGACCGAGACGCCGCAGGGCCCTTATCCCTATGCCGGCATTCCCTGGTTCAGCACCGCCTTCGGTCGGGACGGCATCATCACTGCGTTGGAGATGCTCTGGCTCGACCCCGCGATCGCCCGGGGCGTGCTGCGGTTCCTGGCGGCGACGCAAGCCCGAGAGGTCGATCCCACGCGCGACGCCGAGCCCGGCAAGATCCTGCACGAGACGCGGCGCGGCGAGATGGCGCGGCTCGGCGAAGTGCCGTTCGGGCGCTACTACGGTAGCGTCGATGCGACGCCGCTGTTCGTGCTGCTGGCGGCGCGTTACTTCCAGCGCACCGGTGACCGCGGCACCCTCGAGGCGATTTGGCCGAACATCGAATCCGCGTTGAACTGGCTCGACGGGCCCGGTGACGCCGACGGCGACGGTTTCGTCGAGTATCGCCCTCACCCCGGTAAGGGACTGACCAACCAGGGTTGGAAAGACTCTCAGGACTCGATCTCGCACGCCGATGGTAGCCTCGCCACGGGCGCGATTGCGCTCTGCGAGGTGCAGGCTTACGCCTACGCCGCCAAGCGCGAGATGGCCGAGGTCTGCCGCGCGCTGGGGCGCATCGAAACCGCGTCCAGCCTGGAACGACAGGCGGAGGCGCTGCGCGCGCGTTTCGAGGCCGCGTTCTGGTGCGAGGAGCTCGGCACTTATGCCATCGCGCTCGACGGCGAGAAGCGGCTGTGCCGGGTCGTGAGCTCCAATCCCGGCCATGCGCTCTTCGCGGGCATCGCGAGCCCGGAGCGGGCGCGAAGGGTCGCCGACACCCTGCTCGACCGGGATTCGTTTTCCGGCTGGGGCGTGCGGACGCTCGCGGCCTCGGCGCGCCGGTTCAATCCGATGTCGTATCACAACGGCTCGGTCTGGCCGCACGACAACGCGCTGATCGCCGTTGGACTTTCCCGCTACGGCTTCAAGACCGAGGCGGCACGGCTCTTCGACGGCGTGCTCGACGCGACCAAGCATATGGATTTGTTGCGGCCGCCGGAGCTGTTCTGCGGGTTCAGCCGACACCGCAACCGGGGCCCGACGCTCTATCCGGTCGCCTGCTCGCCCCAGGCCTGGGCCAGCGCCGCGCCTCTGGCTCTCCTGGAAGCCTGCCTCGGGCTCAGATGCGATTGGACCAAGGGCGAGATCCGGTTCGAGCGGCCGATGCTGCCGCGGGACATCAACGAGCTGCGTATCCGCCGGCTCCGGCTCGGCGATGGCAGCGTCGACGTCTTGCTGCGCCGCCACGCAAGCGATGTCGCCGTCAACGTTCTCGATCGCCGCAACGGCCTCCGCGTCGTCGTTGTGAGCTGACTTGAGGCACGGGAGGCGCGTCAGCGCGCCGCGGCGGCGCGCCGGCGCGGCGCCGAGATCTTCTGCGGCAGCGCGTCGCGCAGCGGCCGGATGTAGGGAAGCCCGTATCCGCAGCAGCCGCCGATGATCTGCACTCCCGAGCCCACCCATTGGCGAGCCCGTTGAGCGAACTCCTCGGGCGAAATCTTGTTCTCGACCGAGCGGTCTTGCACGGCCGCCATGTAGTCCTTGCGCTCGGCATCGGGATAGGCGCCCACCGGCCCCGGCCATTGCTTGAGCGCGATCTCGAGGGCAGCGGTCGTGTCGTCGACGCTCGAGTGGAAGATGCTCAGCACCGAGCCGCCATGGGACATCACGTCGCCAAGCGCATCGGCGAACCGATCGTTCGAGAGGTAGCCGGTCCGCACCGCGCCGTCGCTCGGCTCGCGCCTGACCTTGAAACCGACCCAAAACGGCGCGCCTGTCGCTTTACAGGCGTCGCTCACCCATTTGCGGTGGGTGTTGCTGCCGGTCGATTCCGCCAGGAGGAAATCGACGCCGGCCTCGAGCAGGAGCTCCGCCTGCTCGCGCAGGTTGGCGCGGAACTGCTCGTCGGTGAAGCGCGAGCGTGGCCGCAAGATCGCCATATCCTCGCCGCTGGTCGTCATGCCGAAATTCGAGATCGAGCCCCCGATGAGCACCGGCCGGTCGCGAGCGGCCTTGTCGCGCGCTTCGCGCGCCAGCAAGACCGCGCGCCGATTGAGCTCGCCAGTGAGATCGCCCATGCCCAGCGGCTCCAGGTTGTGCCGCGCCGACGCGTAGGTATTGGTCGTGAGGATGTCGACGCCCGCCTTGACGTAGAGCTCATGCATGAGCTGCACCGTCGAGGGGTGCGTCTGGAGCGCCGTCGCGGCCCAGGCCGTATGGTAGATGGGCAGGCCCATCTCCTGGAGCTGAGTTCCGACGGCGCCGTCGAGGATGATGACGTCGCCCAGGCTGATGCGTTTCTCCAGAGTCTCGAACGGGGTCATGGTTGTCTCCTAAACCTCGGGGTTGTCATTCCGGCGCCAGCACGGGCGGAAAGCCGGGTGCGCGGAGGTTGGTGCCGACGGCATCCTCCAGAAGCTGCACGATACGCGTGGACCAGGCGTCGCCGCCATACTGAGCCTGGCCTCGCCGAAAGATCTGCTCCGTCAAGCCCGCGAGCTCGAGCGGCACGCCGAATTCGCGGCCGAGCTGGTGCGCGAAACCCAGGTCCTTGCACGCGAGGTCCATGGTGAAGCCGATGTCGTAGCTGCCGTTGAGAACGAGCTGGCTCTCGGTCTCGTGCACGAAGCTGTTGCCGGAGCTCGCCTTGATCGCCGCGAAGGCCTGAGCGAGATCGAGGCCGCCGCGCTTCGCCAGCATCAGCGCCTCGCCTGCGGCGACCAGGTGGATGAAGGCGAGCATATTGGTGATGACCTTGATCACCGAGGCCTTGCCGAGCGGTCCCATGTGAAAGACTTGCCCGCCCATGGCCTGAAGCGCCAGGCGGTGCGCCGCGAAGGTCGCGGCATCGCCGCCGACGAGCACGGTGATCTTGCCCGAGGCGGCGCGATGGACACCGCCCGTCACCGGCGCCTCCAGCGTGGCGATGCCCTTTTTCGCCGCGAGCGCGGCGATGGCCTCGATCTCATGGCGATCGTTGGTGCTCATCTCGATCCAGGTGCCGCCAGGCTTGAGCCCCCCGAGGACGCCGTTCTCGCCTGTCAGGACGGCGCGCGAGGCCGCGGGCGAGGGCAGGCAGGTGATGACGGCGTCGGAGGCGGCGGCGCAGGCCTTCGGCGACTCCGCCCAGCGCGCGCCGGATGCGATCAGCGGATTTGCAGCCGATCTGCTCAAATCGTGGACCGACAGGGAAAAGCCCTCGCGCACGAGGCTCCCGGCGAGATGCGCGCCGAGATTGCCGAGGCCGATGAATCCATAGCGCATGCCACCCCTCCCCTTCCCGCTGTCGAAGCTATGGATTGATCGGCTCGGATGTCATGACGAGATGCAGATCGGTGCCGGTATAGGGGTGGCTGCGCGCCACCTCCTCGTCGAGCTCGATGCCAAGGCCCGGCTCGCTCGGCGGGATCACGCATCCCGCTTCCCAGCGGATCGGCTTCTTGAGGATCTGCGCGTGAAAGCCACCCCAGGTCTGCAGGCTCTCAAGGATCAGGAAGTTCGGGCTGCAGGCGCTGATCTGGGTGTTCGCGGCGCCCTCGATCGGTCCGCAATAGAGGTGCGGCGCGATCTGCGCGTAATGTGCCTCCGCCATGCCCGCGATCTTCTTCGCCTCGAGCAACCCGCCGACGCGACCGAGCGCCATCTGCAGGATAGACGCGGCCCCCAGCTCGAGGACGCGCGAGAACTCGTATTTCGTGGTGAGGCGCTCGCCGGTCGCGATGGGGATCGAGGTCTGCCGCGCGACGCGCGCCATTTCCTCGGGCATCTCCGGCGGCGTCGGCTCCTCGAACCACAGCGGGTCGTAAGGCTCGAGCCGGCGCGCGAGGCGGATCGCGCCCGACGCCGTGAATTGACCGTGGGTCCCGAACAAGAGGTCGCACTTCGTGCCGACGGCCTCGCGGATCTTCCGGCAGAAGGCTTCCGAGAGCTCGAGGCGCTCGAGGCTTGGCTGTCGCGGATCGAAATTCGAATAGCCGCCGACCGGATCGAACTTCACCGCGGTGAAGCCCATCGCCGCATACTCGGCGGCGCGCTCGGCGGCGAGGTCGGGATCGCGGTAGACCGCGGCGTCGCTGTGCACGTCGCCCTCGTCGGCGCTCGGATAGAGATAAGTGTAGGTGCGAAGCCGCTCGTGCACCTTGCCGCCCAGGAGCTCGTAGACCGGCTTGCCGAGCGCCTTGCCCACGATGTCCCAGCACGCCATCTCCAAGCCGCTGAGCACGCCCATCAGGGAGATGTCGGGCCGCAGCGAATAGCCGCGACCGTAGACGGTCCGCCACATCCTCTCGATCCGGAACGGATCGGTGCCGAGCACGTGGTGCTCGAACACGTCCTTGATCATGGCGACGATGGTCTGCGGCGCGAAAGTCGCGGCATACACCTCGCCGACGCCCTCGATGCCATCGTCGGTGATCAGCTTCAGAAAAATGAAATAGCGCCCGCCGAGACGCGGCGGCGGGTTGCCCACGACGAACGTCCGAAGATCCGTGATTTTCATACCGGCCATTCTGAGCAACCGCCGGCATCTCTGCAATTATATAGTATCATGGAGCGCGAACGCGAAAGCCGGAGGGAGGAGCGGCGTGAGAAAGGTCATCGACCTCGAATGCGATCTGCCGCCGGACGAAACCGGCAAGCCGCGCAAATTCGGCACCGAGAATTTGATCCCGGGTTTCGGCGATCCCGAGCGGATGGAACCGCCGCCCGGCTACGGTTTCCCGAACTACGAGCGCATCTTCACGCATCGGAGCGCCGACGCGCCGAAGCCCAAGGGCATGACGATCGCCGACTTCGTGAAACTCATGGCCGAGGCCGGCGTCGAGACGGGCGTGGTGGGGCGCGTACCCAACACCATGCTCGGCGAGATCGTCCGGGCTCACCCCGGCCGCTTCATCGGCATGGCCACGATCAGCCCGTTCGACGGCATGCGCGGCGTGCGCGAGTTCGAGCGCGTGATCCGCGAGCTCGGCCTCGGCGGATTGCGCGTCGCCGCGCTCTTCAACATGGTGCCCGCGAGCGACCGGCGGTTCTATCCGCTCTATGCCAAATGCGTCGAGCTCGACGTGCCCGTGCGCATCTACACCTCGATGAACTATGCCAACGACCGGCCCTACGACCTCGGGCACCCCCGCCACCTCGACCAGGTCGCGATCGATTTTCCGGAGCTGCGCATCGTCGCGGGATTGAGCGGCTGGCCGTGGATCGCGGACATGGTGGGCCTGCTGCGACGGCACCCGAACCTGCACTGCGACACCGCCGCGCACCATCCTCGCTATTTCGGCGTGAAGGGATCGGGCTGGGAGCAGTTCCTGCAGTTCGGCAACACGCTGCTCCAGGACAAGGTGATGGTCGGGCTCTCGCTCGGCACTGTGGGCCTGCCCTACAAGGAAGCCATCGCCGAGTACGAGGCACTGCCGCTCAAGGAGCGCGTGATCGAGAAGTGGCTCTACGGCAACGCCAAGCGGTTCTTCCGATTGGGCTGACAGTCACGCGAGCACGGCCCGCGCGTCGGCCGCCACCGCGCCCTCACCCTCGCGGAGGACAAGAAGCGGATTGACGTCGAGCTCGAGCAATCGGCCCTCGAGCGCGGCCGCGAGTTGCCCAACCTTCACCAAGGCATCGACCACGGCGGCGATGTCGCGGCGCGGCTCCCCGCGGAATCCCCGCAACAAGGGCCAGACGCGCAGTCGTTTCAGCATTCCCTCCGCGGTAGCGGCCGAGAGCGGCGCGAGGGCGACCTCGACGTCCTTGATGAGCTCGACCAGCACGCCGCCGGCGCCCACCATCACCACGGGGCCGAATTGCGGATCGCGCTTGGCGCCGAGGATCAGCTCGAGCCCGCCCGTCACCATCTCGCTCACGAGGCATGCGTTGGCGGCGGGGTCGAGGCTCCTGAGTGTGCTGAATACATCGGTGAAGGCGGCCTCAACGGCCGCGCGGTCGCCGAGCGCCAGACGCACGAGGCCGGCATCGCTCTTGTGTACCACCGTGTTGCTGACCCCCTTGAGCACGACGGGATAGCCGATATCGTCGGCGGCCATGCCGGCTTCCGCGGCGCTACTCACCCGCCGCTCTCGCGTCACCCGCACGCCGAAACCCGCGAGGAGCGCTTTCGCCTCGGGCTCACTGAGATAGCCGGACTGCGGAATGAGCGGTGCGGCCCGCAGTACCTCCGGGACGGGCCCGGGCGATTGATGAGGCTGATAGCCGAAATAGGCCTCCAGCAAGCGCATGCCATCATCGAGCCGATCGCAGCGGGCAATGCCGGCCTCCTGGATGATGGTGCGCACGCCCGTCGCGACCGAGCCCGGGGTAATCACGAAGAGCGCGGGCTTGCCGCAGGCACGCAGTGCCTCGGCCAAGGCCGAGACCGACGCCTCGTAGTGCGGGGTGGTCGTCAGCGGGATCATGATCAGGCCCACGTCGGGATCTCCGGCGAGCGCTGCGACCAGGCTGGCCGCGATGTCGCGGACCTCGCCAACTTCCTGCCGGCGCGTTCCCATGTCGACGGGGTTGTCGAGATGGTCCGGCAGCATGACCGTCTTCAACGCCTCGCGCGTCTTGTCGTTGAAGCGCGCCAGCCGCAGCCCGTGATCCGCGAAGCGATCGGCGACGATGCCGTTCATGCCACCCGACGACGAGAGGATGCCGATGCCGTCGCCGCCGCTGGGACCGTTGCGCAGGATGAAGTCGGCCGCGAGCGCCATCACGTCGGGATCGTCGACCAGCACCGCGCCCGCGTCGCGGCAGGCCGCCGCGAAGACCGGATAGGCGCCCGCGAGGCTCGCGGTGTGCGAGTGCGCCGCGGCCTCGCCTTCGGCACTGCGGCCGGTCTTGAGGACGATGACGGGCTTCTGGACCGCGCGAGCGCGCCCGAGCAGATCGAGGAGGCGTCGGCCGTCCCGCAACCCCTCGATGTGCAGGCAGATCACCTTCGTGACGGGATCGCCGATCATGTGCTCGAAGAAGTCGCAGATGTCGAGATCGGCCTGGTTCCCCAGCGAGACGAGCTGGCTGAACCCGATCCCCTGGTCGTGCGCGCGGTTGTAAACGGAAAGCATGAGCGCGCCGCTCTGGGAGAGCAGACCGATATGGCCGGGGATGATCCTCTCGACGTCGAGTACGCGCGCCGAGGTGAGCGCCATGCCGTTGCGGAAGTTGATGAGCCCGAGGCAGTTCGGGCCGACCAGCCGCATGCCGGTCTCGGCGGAGATGCGCGCGATCTCCTCTTGTGCGGCGACGCCCTCCGCGCCCGCCTCGGCGAATCCTGCCGTGATGATGACGCAGCAGCCCACGCCCGCCGCCGCGCAGTCGCGTACGGTTTGCGGCACGACCGCCGCCGGCACCGCGATGACGGCGACGTCGATCGGCGGCGCGTCGGCGATGCGCGCGTAGCACTTGCGGCCCTGCACGATCTCGCGGCGCGGGTTGAGCGGCACGATCTCGCCCGTGAAGCCGTGCAGCGCGAGATAATGCATGATCCGCCCGCCCCATTTGGCGCGGTCGTCGGAGGCACCGAAGACGGCGACCCTCTGCGGCTCGAAGATCCGAGCGATGGGGATGCGCGACTGGGCTTTCGTGGACATGCGGTCACCGCCCCTTGAAGACGGGCTTGCGCTTCTCAAGCATGGCCTGGATGCCTTCCTTGGCGTCCTCGGAGCCGTGGATCACATGATACCAGCGCTCCGTCAGGAGCATCGCGCGATCCGGGGAGTCGCGGTACTGCGCACGCACGGCCTCCTTGATCGCCCGGATCGGCAGCGGCGCCCCGCCCGCGAGTTTGTGCGCGATCCGCGAGACCTCCTGGTCGAACGTCTCGTCGGGAAACACGCGGGTCACCAGGCCCCAGTCGTAGGCCTCCTGCGCCGTGATGTCGTCGCCGAGCAGGGCGGTGTCGAGGGTGCGATTGCGGCCCAGATAATGAACGAGGCGCGCATTGCCGAGACCCCAGGTCGGCGCGAGGCCCAGATAGATGTCGCCGGCGCGGAACTTGGCCGAGGCGGCCGCGAGCCGGATGTCGCATGGCCAGGCGATCGCGGTGCCGCCGCCGATGCACCAGCCGCGCACCGCTGAGATTACCGGCTTCGGGTGCTCCTCGATCAGGTCGATCATGCGCATGCCGATCTCGCGGGTGGCGGCGGCGCTCGCCGGGTTGGTCTCGCCGCCGCTCTTGAGATCCGCGCCGGCGCAGAAGGCGCGCGTCCCCGTGCCGCGGATCACGATGGCGCGGGTCTCGTCGCGCTCCTTCAGCATCTCGAGCGCTCTGACGATGTCCTCGAGGAGCGACTGCGTCATGAGGTTGAGCGGCGGACGGTTGATGGTGAGCGTGGTGACGCCGCCGTCGTGAGCCGTCAGGAGATCGTCGCTCATGCACTCACCTCTCTATTGCGTCGTCAGCCGGCGCAGCCCGCCCAGCAGGTTCAGGACCGCGACCAACGCCAGCGAGACCAGGACAACCAGCGCCGAGACGGCGGCGACGGTCGGGTCGATGCGATCGGACATGTAATTGTAGATCCGCACGGGCAAGGTCTGCAGCCCCGGCCCCGTCATGAAGATGGTGGTGGTGACTTCCGAGAAGGACAACAGGAAGCAGAACAAGAAGGCGGTGACGAGGCCGCGCGCGCAGAGCGGCAGCGTGACGCGAAGCAGCATACCCATGCGGTTGCGGCCCAGGATCATCGCCGCCCATTCAAGCTCCTCGGGCACCGCACGGAGCGTCACCTCGAGGGAGCGCATCGCGAAAGGGACCACGAGAACGATATGCGCGAGGACGAGGCCCGAGAGCTGATTGTAGAGACCGATCCGATTGACGAACTGCAACATGGCGATGCCGAAGACCACGGCCGAGACCAGAAGCGGCGCGGTGAAGAAGGCCTTGAGTGCGCCGCCGCCCGCCGGCCGGTAGCGCACCAGGCCATAGGCGGCCAGGAACGAGAGTGTCACCGTGAGCACGGCCGCCAGGATCGCGAGCTCGAAGCTCAACCAGAACGCATCGACGAAACCCGGATAGGACAGCGCCTCGCGATACCAACGCAGGGAGAAATCCGTGAGCGGCAGGACGAAGGTTGCCGTCGGTGTGAACGACATCCACATGACGATGACCACGGGCGCGAGCACCACGATCAGCATGAGAATGTTGACGACAAGGATCACGCCCGCGCGCCTCGCCCCGACACGAGCAAGACGGCGCCGCGCTGGCCCGCCCAGACGACGGTCAGCGTGAAGGCGACCAGTGCGACGGCAAGCGCGCCGCCCAACGGCCAGTCCAACGAGACGAGGTTCACCTGGTAGGCAAGCATCGACGCGACCATGTTGCGAGCGCCGCCCAGCAGCATGGGGATCGCGAACGCCGTCATGTTCATGATGAAGTTGATGACCAGACCCGCGACGAAGGGGGGCAGAGTCATGGGCAGCAGGACGCGCCAGAAGACCGCGCTCGGCCGCGCGCCCAGCGTGCCCGCGGCCCAGGAAAGCGCGGGGTCGAGGCCGCTCAACGCGACCCACAAGGGCAGCAGCACGAACATGAAATGGCCGGGCACCAAGGCAATGATCACGCCGGTCTCGCTGATCAGAAGCTTCAGCGGCGAGGCGATCACGTCGAGCCCGCGCAGGAGCGTGTTGACGACGCCGTTGGTGCGCAAAAGCAGCGTCCAGCCCAGCGCCTTGACCACGGTGTTGATGAGCCAAGGGCTGATGTAAGCGAGGAGGAAGAGCGATTGCGCCCGCGGCGGCAGGCGCGAGACGAAGAGCGCCACGGGATAGGCCAGCACGCCCGTGATGGCGGTGACGATAACGCTGATGCGCAGCGTTCGCACCAGGACCTCGCCATAGAAGGGATCGGCGAGGCGTGCGTAGTTGCCAAGCGTCCAGTGCGCGGCATCGATCCCCTGCGGCGTGTTGGGATGCAGGCTGTTGACCAGGACCTGCAGCAGCGGCCATACGAACCCCACGACCATCACCAGAACGAGGGGCGCAACGAAGAGCCACGGCACGCCCGCGCGCCTATCCAGCATCGACGAGTACCCCGTCCTGTGCGTTCCAGCCCACGCTGACCCGCTCGCCGGGACCCAGCCCGGCCGCGGCGGCGCTGGGCATCACGGCGGAGAGACGAACCTCGCCGATCTTCACGCGGCATTCGCTGGTGGCGCCCAGGTAGATCACGTCCTCGATCTCGCCGGCGTACCGGTTCTCGGTCTCGATCTTGCCGGCGCTCACGCGCAGAGACTCGGGCCGCAGAAGCAGGCTCTGAGCGTTGCGGCCGAATCCCTCCTCCGCGTTGGGCAACCACACCACGAGCTGCGCCGCCGCGCGCGCGCGCCTGCGTCCGCCGACGGTCTCGATGTCGCTGAGCGCGAGCTCGTTGATGGGCCCGACGAAATTGGCGACGAAACGGTTCGCGGGCGAGCGGTAGATCTCGCTGGCGCGGCCGATCTGCATGATCTTGCCGCCCTGCATCACCGCCATCCGGTCCGACATCGTGAAGGCCTCCTCGATGTCGTGGGTGACCAGTACCGTGGTGATGCCGATGCGGCGCTGGAGATCGCGGATCTCGAAGCGCATCTCGTCGCGCAGCCGCGCGTCGAGATTGCTGAGCGGCTCGTCGAACAGCAGCAGATCCGGGCGGACGACGAGCGCGCGGGCCACCGCGACGCGCTGCTGCTGACCGCCGGAGAGCTGGGCCGGCAGCCGCTCCGCCAGAGCCTCGAGCTTCACCAGCGCGAGGGCTTCCCGGACGCGCGTGCGGATCTCGTCGCGCGCCACTCGGCGGCTCCGCAAGCCGAACGCGACGTTGTCGAAGACGTTCAAATGCGGAAACAGCGCGTAGTTCTGAAACACCATCGCGAGATTGCGGGTGTGCATCGGGGAGTGGGTGATGTCGCGCCCGTTGAGCATCACTCGCCCGGCGGTCACCGGATGGATGCCGGCGATGAGCCGCAGGAGCGTGGTCTTGCCGCAGCCGGAGGGTCCGAGCAGCGTGAAGAACTCGCCGCTCGCGACCGAGAGGCTCACGCCGTCGACGGCATGGACCGTGCCGAACGTCTTCGCGACGTCGACGAGCTCAAGCGACACGGGCTATCCCGTAGACGAGGTTTTACTTCTGGACCTCGCGCTGCAGCCGGTCCGACCAGGCCTGGCGGTTCTTCAGCACGGTCGCGTAGTCGATCTCGACGAGCTCCGCGAGCTTGTCCTTGCTGGGCAGCTTCGCGGCGGCGGCGTCCGAGAGCTTGACCTCACGGTTCATCACGGTCTGGCCATAGGTCTCCGCGCGGTAGGATTGGACCTCGGCGCTGATCCACCAATTCACGAAGGCGCGGGCGCCTTCTGGGTTCGGCCCGCTCTTCATGATCCCCATGGCCGTCGGACTCATGTAGACGGGACTGGGCACCACATAGGCCACCGGCAATTTGCGCGAGATCATGTCGAGCGCGCCCGCGATGCCGTGAATGGCGAGCGAGGCGGTCTCGTCCGCGAGGAACTGGGACATTTTGGCGAAGGTGTCGCTCCAATCGACCACGCCGGGGCCGATCTTCTTCATGACATCGAAGCCCGGCTCGATGTTCTTCTCGCTGCCGCCATGAGCGCGCGCCAAGATGATCAACGCATAGAGGGCGTAGACCGAGGAAGCCGGCGGGATCAGCAGCTGGCCCTGCATCTCCGGCCGCTCTAGGTCGGTCCACTGCGAGGGCGGCGCCCAGTTCTTCCGCGCAAACACATCCTTGTTGTAGATGAGCGCGAAGATGTCACCGTAAGGCTCGACGCCGATGATCTGCCCGCTCTCGGCATCCTTGATCACGCCGGGGCCGTAGAGCTTCGCGACATTCGGAACCGAGTCCTTGTCGATGGGCGCGTAGAGACCCTGCTCGATGCCGCCCAGCCACGGCAGCAAGTCCGATTGCACCACGTCGACCTGCGGCTTGGATTTCTGCGCGATCGCCGTCGCCATGATCTCGACGCCGGTTGCCTTGGGCACCAGCACCACCTCAAAGCCGGTCGCGGCCGCGAATTTCTTCGACCAGCCGTCGCGCTCCAGCATCGCCTGGATGGTGCCGCCCCACGTCAGCAGATAGACCGTCTTGTCAGCGGCGTAGCTCAGCTGCGGCGCGAAGACGGAGCTCGCGGCGCCGACGATCAGCTTCGCCGCCGAGCGGCGCGTCCACAATGTCGCCCGTGATTTGGTTTCGCTTCGCCCCATTTGCCCCTCCTATGGCCCTCGCTCGCTGAGCGAGATTTTCCTCGGCGGCAAAGTCTAGCACCGGGCTTTGGCGGGGGCGGAGCACAAATTGTGGGAGGGATTCAGCCCTTCGTGGCAACCACCTTCGGAATCGACGAGTCCGGATTGAATCCGGGGTCGCTGGCCGCCTCGCCAACCCGCTGCGGCTTCTCCTGCCGAGCCTGGATGCAAAATTCCCATCTCGAAATTGCATGAGGACTGGTGCGGTCGGCTAGACTGCGTCGGCTCGGCGGGAAGCACAGGAAACCGATGTCTGCTCCATCACTGGTACCCACTGGCTTCGTCCGACCGCGAGAGGACATGCGCCGAGCGATTGCCCTGGCGTGCATCTCCGTCATTCTGGGCTCGCTGTTGAATGTCGGCATAAAGTGGCTCTCGAACGCCTATCCCGCAGTCGAACTCACCTTTTTTCGCTGCCTGTTCGGCTTCATCCCGGTTGCATTCGTCGTCCGGGGGGCCGGCGGCGTGGCGACGCTCCGAACGCGTCGGCCCGGGAGACACTTCATCCGCGCCACTTTCTGGTCGGGCGCGTTCATCCTGAGCTTCCTCTCCCTGCAGTATCTCCCGCTCGCGGAGGCCGTGTCACTGTCGTTCCTGGCACCGATCTTCATGACGGCCTTGTCGGTCCCGATGCTCGGCGAGCGCGTCGGGATCCACAGGTGGAGCGCCGTGATCGTTGGCTTCATCGGCGTTCTGTTCATGGCCCGGCCCAACGGCCAATTCCTCCAACTCGGCACCTTGTTCGGCATCGGCAGCGCCTTGTGCTCGGCCCTCGGCGCCTTGAGCGTGCGTCAATTGACCCGCACCGAAACCCCAGCCTCGATCACCTGCTACATGCACATCTTCGCGGCCTTGATGCTGGCGGTGGCGCTTCCCCTCGCCTGGGTCACGCCAACCTGGCAGGGTGGGCTCGGGATGTTCGCAATCGGCCTGCTCGGCGGCACGTCGCAGTATTGGTCGACGCAATCCCTAAGCCACGCGCCCGCCGCCGCGATCGCGCCGTTCACCTACACGCAAATCGTCTGGGCGGTCATCCTGGGCTTCGTCATCTGGGGCGACCTGCCCGATCTCAACCTCGTGGTCGGGGTCGCTCTGGTCATCGCGAGCGGCCTCTACATCTGCGTTCGCGAGATGCATTGGCATCGCGTCGCCGTCTCGCCGCCGCCCGACGACGGCTAGGTCCGCATTGGCGTTGGCATGCGAGACGCGCTCAACATCGGCGCATCGCGATCACGCGATGCGATACCGGTCGCCGATCGCGGGCTTGCTCTGCCCAAGACCGGGCAGCTCCCACACCCCGGCGCCGCCGGGGTTGAGGTCCGCGCCGACGTTGGCGTCGATCAAATAGGGTCGCCCGGCGGCAATGCCCGCGCGGACCGCGTCGGCGAGATCGGCCGCGCGATCGACGCTCACGCCCTCCACGCCGGCGGAGCGCGCCATTGCCGCAAAGTCGGGATTGTAGGGCTTGCCTGTTTCCGGATGCCGGAAGTCGGTCGCGAGCTCGCGCCCCTCGAGGAAGCCGCGCTGCAAGCCGCGGATGGAGGCGTAGGCGTAGTTGTTCCACACCACCCAGACCACGGGAATATTGTACTCGACCGCGGTGCCCAGAACGCTTGCATGCATGAAGAACGCGCCGTCGCCGCACACCGACACGCAGGGCCTATCGGGAGCGGCGAGCTTTGCGCCGAGCACGCCCGCTACGCCGAACCCCATGGGACCGAAGCCCATGGAACCCACCAGCGAGTCCGGCCGCTTCGGCTTGCAATATTGCAGCAGCCAGTTGTGGTGAATGCCGATGTCGCTGACGAGGATGGCGTCCTCCGGCAGCGCCTTGTCGATCTCATGCGCCGCGCGCTGGGGATGAATAGGCGTCGTGTCGACCTGGAACCCTGGCGCGATGAACGCATCCCATGCCTTGCGATATCCGGCGATGTCGTCGAGCCACGCATTGCGCGCGAGGCCGGTGGTCCTCGACTTGCGGTGGTCGAGCTCCGCGAGCACCTGCCGCAGAAAGGTCCGCACGTCCGCCATGAGGCCGAGCGCCACGGGATAGTTGCGCGCGATCTCGTCGGGATCGATGTCGACGTGGATGAGTTGGGTCGGCGGGATGGTGAAGGAATAGCCCGGGAGCCAAGAGCTGGAAGTGCGGTCGTCGAAGCGCACCCCGAGGGCCAGCAGCACGTCGGCCTGTCGCGCCGCGTGGTTCGCCTGGTAGTGACCATTCCGCGCGACCAAGCCGAGCGCGAGCGGATGCTCGCTGTCGATCGCGCCCATGCCGCTCGCGGAGCAGGCAACCGGGATCTGCAGGCGCTCCGCGAGGCGGAGCAGGTCGGCGGCGGCACCGCCATACTTGACGCCCTGCCCAACCAGGATCACCGGTCGTTTCGCGGAGAGCAACATGTCGACCGCCTTCGCGACGCCCTCGGGATCCGCGCCGCAGCGGCTGGAGATGTTGGCGTTCCACTCCTCAGGCCTGGGCGTCTCGGTGGCCGCCGCTTCCTTGAAGATGTCGAAGGGTACGTCCAGCACCACGGGACCCGGGCGGCCCGTCACCATGGTCTTCCACGCCTGCCGGATGGCGAGCGGAACCATGTCGCCGCGGGTCGGCTGGAAGACGCGCTTACAGTAGGCGCGGACGGTGGACGGAAAATCGGCCTGGTAGTGCCGGTAGGTCTCCTGGAAGGCGCCGCGATTGAATTGGCCCGTGGGTACGTTTCCGGTCACGGCGAGGAACGGCACCGAGTCGAAGAACGCGTTGGCGAGGCAGATCGGCATGTTCGCGGAGCCCGGACCGCAGGACGTGAAGGTCGCGGTGGGCTGGCCGGTGATGCGGTAGTAAACGTCGGCCATGAAGCCCGCCACCGATTCGTGGTGGACGGAGATCGTCTTGATGTCGCTCGAGCGCTCGTAGAGCGCATCGATGAAGCTGATGTTGCCGTGCCCGCACAGGCCGAAGACGTACGGCACCTTCTCGCGGATCAGATAGTCCACAATGACCTGGCCGCCGTTCAACGCGTTGTTCGCGGTCATTTACCTCTCCTGGATTCTCCGAGCTCTGCCTTGTGCAAGGCAATGGCGGGTCGACACGAAATCCCCGCGTCCGAAATTTATATCATGAAGCTTATTTTCACAGGATGAGATAACGGTCACTCCGCACAGATATCGGGAATCTCTGGCGAGACCGTGCACTCGGATCAGCGAGCGCCGGCGAGCAGTCCCACAGAAGGATTGGCTTCGCCTCGGGGCGCGCCGAGCATCCAGGTCTCGAGCGGTTGCGTGAGAAGCGGCCAGTGCTCGCCGCCGTCAGAGCCACGGCGTCGAGTTGCCGTGGCTGCGCTCGAAAGCCTCGATATCGGCGCGGTGACCGAGCGTGAAGTCGAGCTCGTCGATTCCCTTGAGGAGACAGTGCTTGCGGAAAGCGTCGATCTCGAATCGGTAGACCCGGCCGTCCGGTCCGGTCACCTGCTGCCGCTCTAGGTCGACGACGATGTGGACGCCGGGACGTTGCTGGACCTGGCCGCACAGATATGCCGCCGCGTCGGCGGGCAGAACGATCGGCAGGAAGCCGTTCTTCAGGGAATTGCTGTAGAAGATATCGCCGTAGCTCGGCGCGATCACCGCGCGGAACCCGTAATCCCAGAGCGCGTAGACCGCATGCTCGCGCGAGGAGCCGCAGCCGAAATTCTTGTCGGCGATTAGCACGCGCGCCCCGCGATAGGGTGTTTGGTTCAGGACGAAATCCGGCCTCTCTTTCCCAACGTCATCGAACCGCAGATCGTGGAACAGATATTGGCCGTACCCGGAGTTGCGCGGTCTGCGCAGAAACCGCGCCGGGATGATCTGGTCCGTATCGACGTTCGCGACCGGCATCGGCGCGGCGACGGCGTCCAGGCGAGCATAAGGTTCCATACTGTATCCTACCCTTGCAGGAGCGCGCGCACGTCGGTGAACGCACCCGTCACAGCCGCCGCCGCCGCCATCGCTGGGCTGACCAGGTGCGTGCGCGCGCCCTTGCCCTGGCGCCCGACGAAGTTTCGGTTCGACGTGGAGGCGCAGCGCTCGCCGGCCGCGACGAGATCGCCGTTCATGCCGACGCACATCGAGCATCCGGCTTCGCGCCAATCGAAGCCCGCCGCCTTGAAGATGCGATCGAGGCCCTCGGCCTCCGCCTGCCGCTTCACCAGTCCGGAGCCCGGCACCACCATGGCGCGCACCGAGGCGGCGACTTTGCGCCCTGTGGCGACCCGCGCGGCCACGCGCAGATCCTCGATGCGGCTGTTGGTGCAAGAGCCGATGAACACGCGGTTCACAGGAATACCGCTCAACTCGGTTCCTGGCGTCAGGCCCATGTAATCGAGCGCCTTAGAGACCGCGGAGCGGCGCGCGGAATCCGCGATCTCCGTGGGATCGGGAACGCAGCCCGTGATAGCCGCCGCATCCTGCGGGCTGGTGCCCCAGGTCACCATCGGCGCGATGCTCGCGGCGGCGAGCGCAACCTCGCTGTCGAAGCGGGCATCGTTGTCGCTGGGCAACGAGCTCCAGAACGAAACCGCCTTCTCCCACTGCTCGCCCTTGGGGGCATAAGGCCGGCCTTCGAGATAGGCGATGGTGGTGTCGTCGGGCGCGACCATGCCGGCACGGGCGCCGGCCTCGATGGACATGTTGCAGACGGTGAGCCGTCCCTCGATCGACAGGCCGCGGATGGTGCTGCCGGCGTATTCGATCGCGTGACCCACGGCGCCATCCGCGCCGATCTTGGCGATGATGGCGAGGATCACGTCCTTCGCGGTCACGCCCGCGCCGAGCGGGCCATCGACCGTGATCCGTTTGGCCTTGGGCTTGCGCTGCCAGAGCGTCTGCGTCGCGAGGACGTGGCTCACCTCCGAAGCGCCGATGCCGAACGCCAGCGCGCCCAGCGCACCGTGGGTCGAGGTGTGGCTGTCGCCACACACGATGGTCATGCCCGGCTGGCTGATGCCTTGCTCGGGGCCGACCACGTGGGCGATGCCCTGTCGGGGATCGTCGAGACCGAAGAGGGTGACGCCGTGCGCCACCGCGTTCCTGGTGATCGCCTCCACCATGAGCCGGGCATCGGGATCGTCGATCGTCGCCAAGTCGCGTCCGACGGTGGGGACGTAGTGGTCGGGTGTGCCGAAGGTGCGATCGGGCCGCCGGACCTTCACGCCACGCTCGCCCAGCACTTCGAAGGCGCGCCGCGAGCCGTCATGAATGAAGTGTCGGTCGACATAAAGGAGCGTCTGGCCATCGTCGCGCTGCACGATGGCGTGGCGGTCCCAGATCTTGTCGAGGAGCGTACGGCCGGCGGCGGTCATGATATTGCCCTCTCTCGCAGAGCTGAGTGGTGCTCGCGCTACTGCTGAGCGAAAGCGTCCAGGAGCTCAGAGCCCGTCGCCGCCCAGACGTCCCGGTGTCCCATGATGTGCGTGAGCGCCCGCTCCAAGGAGCCGATCCGGTAAGGCTGGCCGATCACCCAGGGATGCAGGGATAGCGCCATGACGCGACCGCCTTGGGTCTCCGACTCCTTATAGAGGACATCGAACTGGTCGCAGACCTGCTGCGCATAGGCGTCCTCCGAATGGCGGTTTTGAACCAGGATGGTGTAGTCGTCGATGTCGTTGGAGAGCGGCAAGCTGTGGATCGTGCGGCTTTCGGTCCGCATCGCATAGGGCATGTCGTCGTTGACCCAGTCGCAGACGTAGTCGATGCCGGCGGCCGCGACGAGATCGAGGGTCGAGAAGGATTCCGATCGGGCCGGCGAGAGCCAGCCGCGCACCTTCTGGCCGGAGACGCGGCGGAGGATCGCGAGGGACTCCTCGATGAGCTTCGTCTCCTCGTGCTTGGGCAGGCCCTCGTAGTGCAGGTGATCCATGTCGAGGCCGTTCCCGATCACTTCCCAGCCGCGCGCGACGCAGGCATTGACGAGCGAAGGATACCGCGCGGCCACCGCGGCATTGACCGCGACCGACGCGCGGATGCCGGAACGGTCCAGCGCCTCCATCACCCGGAAAATGCCGACGCGGTTGCCGTAGTCGCGAAGCGTGTAGTGCCGCAAATCCGGATAGGATGTCACCAGTGCGCCCGGCGGCTTGAAGGGCTTGCCCTTCATGTCCAGCGGAAACCATTCGAGCGCGGGCACCACCCAGAGCGCGATCCGCGCGCCGCCGGGCCAGTTCACGGGCTTGCGCCGGGGCAGTATCGACCAACCGTAGCGGTCGTGATCCATGCCGTAGCGGCGGTGGGCGTATTTCAGATAATCCGGCGGCACGCTCATGGCGCCGCCCCCACGGGCTCCGAGGCCTTCGCGAAGGCATCGAAATCATGGGTCAGGAAATGCGCCGCTATCTCACGGCCGGTGGCGCGCCAGACCTTGTCGTGACCGGTGATATAGGCAAGCGCTTCCTCGAAGGCCGCGATGCGATAGGGTTGGCCTACCAGATAGGGATGCAGCGGGATGCACATGACGGTGCCGGACTCCGCGCCCTCCTCGTAGAGGCGGTCGAACTGGCGCTTGATGATGTCGCCGTAGGCGCGCGGGCTCAGCGCGTTGGCGCTGAAGACGATCGCGTCGTTCATCTCGAGGGAATAGGGGACACTCACGAGCCGGCCGCGCGCGGTCTTGACGGGACAGGGCTGGTCGTCGTGGAAGAGATCGCAGCAATAGGTGAGCCCCATCTCCGTGATCAGATCGAGGGTGCGCTCGGTGTAGGTGAGCGCTGGGGCGAGCCAGCCGTCGAGCTTCTGGCCGGTGTGCTGCTTGATGGTGTCGATCGAATCCTGGATCAGCGCGCGCTCCTGCTCCTCGGACATCTCGAAGAGGTAGCGCGTGTTGTAGGTGCCGTGGGAATAGAACTCCCAGCCGCGCTTGGCACAGGCCTCGATCACCTCGGGATGATGTTGGCACATCGCGACGTTGAGCGACACGCTGCCGCGCATGCCGCAGCGGTCGAAGGTCTCGACCATGCGCCAGAAGCCCGCGCGGTTGCCATAGTCCCGGTAGGAATATCCCAGCACATCCGGCGCAGGCCGGGGCCAGGAGCCGCGGACAGGGTTCTTCGGAGGATCGAGCTCGTAGAACTCGATGTTGGGCGCCAGCCAAAACGCCACATGGGCGCCGTCCGGCCAGCGGATCTTCGGCCGTCGGTCGTAGGGAAGATAGTCGTAGAGACCGGGATCGCGCTTCACGTCCGCCGCCTCAGTCGTTGACAGGATTGTACTTGCCCATGAAGTCGATCACCTCGGCCACCGGAATCACGTCGGCGTATTTGAGCGCCATGTCGTAGAGATTGGCGAAGTGCGGGCTCTCGTGCTTGTCCGAGCAGCATTCCTCGGGAACGATGGTGCGGAAGCTCCGCGAGAGGCTGTCCACCACCGTCGCGCGCACGCAGCCCGAGGTCGAGCCGCCCGTCACCACCACCGTATCCACTTTGTGGAAGGTGAACAGCGAGCCCAGATTGGTCTCGTGGAAGGCCGAGGCCATGCGCTTGTTGACGATGATGTCCCGCTTGGCGTCGATCTTGAGGCGCTCGTCGAACTGCGAGCGTCGCGAGCCCACCTTGATGTTCTGCAGCGAATCCGGCGTGTTCGTCCGCGTACCCCAGACGCCGCAATCCTCGCCGGAGTCCATATAGGCGACATAGGTCCAGACCACCGGGCAGTTCTTGGCACGGAACAGATCGGCGAGCGCGTTGACATAGTCCAGCTGCTTGGGAACGGTCTCGTACGCGGTCTTGAATTCGGCGACGCGCGTATAGGAGTTCTGGAGATCGACATTGATCAGCGCGGGCTTACGCCCGAAGCCGAAGCGCTTGCGGGTGGGATTGGCCTTGATCTCCTGATAGAGCTCGCGCGCCGTCTTGTCCGATCGTTCCATCGCATCCCCTCCGCGAATGTCGCCCGACGTCCGGACGGCCGTCGACCAATTCTATGCTGCGGTTGAGCGCGCACATGCGCGCCGCTTCGCCGCAGCCCAAACGTTATAAAGATATAGCATCCGGTCAGGTGGCACGCTATGAGTCGGAAAATCGGGGGATTGGCGTCAGACCCATGCGCGCCGGCACGGCGACAGCGAGGCGAGAGCCGCCGCGGGAGCTCCTGGACGAGCGCCTGCCGACGCCGCTCTATCATCAGGTCTATCTCGTGCTGCGCGACAAGATCGTCGCGGGCGCCTATGGAGCGGACGGCTTGTTGCCGGGCGAGCCCGCGCTCGCCGAGCAGTTCCGCGTCTCCCGCATCACCATCAAGCGCGCGCTCGACGATCTCGCCGCCGACGGCTTCGTTCGGCGCCGGCGCGGTCTCGGAACCCGCGTCATCCGCCGCGTCGCGGGCAAGCCGGTCGCCGGCAACATGGCCGGCCTCATGGAGAACCTGCTGGTCATGGGGCTCGAGACCGAGGTCGAGCTCCTGGAATTCGGCTACGTGCTGCCGCCGGACGACGTCCGCCGCATGCTCGGTCTCGACGAAGGCGTGCGCGCCCAGCGCGCCGTCCGCGTACGCCGACAGGAAGGCGTGCCGTTCTCTTATCTGACGACTCACGTTCCCGAGCCGATCGGCCGCACCTATGGGCGGAAAGATCTGGCCTCGACGCCGCTCCTGGTCCTGCTGGAGCGCTCGGGCGTGGTCGCGGAGAGCGCCGAGCAGATCCTCGGCGCGCGGCTCGCGGATCCGACTGTTGCCGGGCATCTCGGCATCGCGGTGGGCTCGCCGCTCCTGAGCCTGACGCGCGTGGTTTACGATCCCGCGCGCCGTCCGGTCGAGCACATCCACGCGCTCTATCGGCCCGACCGCTACCAATACCGCATGTCTCTCGCGCGCGAGCGCGGCAGCGCCGGAAATCTCTGGTCGCCGCCCACCGTGCCGTTCCCGCGCAGCCGTTCGAAGCTCTGATCCAGCAGGGGAGGTCCCGTCATGTCGCGTCCGTATCGGTCCATCACCCGCCGCAGCATCCTTGCGGGCGCCGGCGGCGCCGCCATCACCGCGATCGCCGCGCCGGCGATCCTTCGTGCCCAGGCAAAGTCGGTGAAGGTCGGCATCATCCATCCCGTCACCGGCGGCGTGTCCTATTCCGGGACGCAGTCCCGCGCCGGTGCCTTGATGGCAGTCGAGGACATCAACGGGAAGGGCGGCATCAAGTCGCTGGGCGGCGCGCAGATCGAGGCGCTCCTCTCGGACGCGCAGTCCAAGGTCGACGTCGCGGTCTCCGAGATCGAGAAGTACAACGAGGCCGGCGTCTCCGCGATCGTCGGGGGATACGCGAGCTTCCTCTGCCTCGCGACGACGCAAGCGGCAGCGAAGCACGACATTCCCTATGTCGTGGATGTCGGCACCGACGACCGCATCATCGCGGCCGGTCTCACCAACACCTTCCGGTTCAGCCCAGGCTACGGCGTTTTCGTGAAGACCGCGGTACCCGCGCTCAAGGACATCAATGCGGCCGCGGGCAGCCCCGCCAAGACCGCGGTGATCGTCCACGAGGATTCGGCGTTCGGCACCGGCACCGCCGGGCTGCTCTCCAAGGAATTACCGGGCATCGGCATCGAGGTGCTCGATGTCATCAAGCATCCGACACCGACCTTAGACTTCAACAACATCGTGCTCACGATCAAGGCGAAGAACCCCGACATCATCATCCCCGCCAACTACTACAACGAGTACGTGATCCTCGCCCGCACGATGCTGCAGCAGAAATTGCGGCCGAAGGCGATCTACTCCGTGCTCGGCGGCGGCGCCTCGCAGTACAAGTTCGTGAAGGAGTTCCCGGAGGCCGCCCAATTCATCATGGATTGCAATCACTGGTTCAACCCGAAGAACCCCGCGGCGCTCGACTTGAAGAAGCGCATCGAGGCGAAGGACCTCTTCTACACGTATGAGGTCTTCCTCAATTACAACGCGGTGATGCTGTTGGCGGAGGCGCTGGAGCGGGCGGCCTCGACCGATCGTGCCAAGATCACGGCGGCGCTGGCATCGAGCACCTGGAGCGGCCACTTCATGCCCTACGGCCCCACCAAGTTCGAGAACGGCCAGAACACTGGCGCGCGCGGCGTGAACCTGCAGGTGCAGGACAACGACATCAAGGTGATCCTGCCGACAGAGTTCGCCAACGCCAAGGCGGTGTTCCCGATGCCTACCTAGCCGCGGGCTGGTCCGCACTGAGGCTCCGGGGCGGCTCCTCGTCCGCCGCCCCGGACGCGCTCGTTTTCAAGGGCCGAGATGCTCGAATTTCAGATCCTGCTGCCGGCGATCCTGAATGGCCTCGCCACCGGCGCGGTCTATGCGCTGGTGGCGCTGGGGCTGACGCTGATCTACGGCGTCCTGCACATCGTGAATTTCGCCCACGGCAGCCTGCTGATGCTGGCGCTCTACGGCGTCTATTTCCTCTACACGCTCCTGGGCATCGACCCCTACCTCGCGCTGCCGATCGTGGTCCCCGCGATGTTCGCGCTGGGCTACGCGCTACAGCGCGCGGTGATCGCGACCGCGAGCCACGGCCGGGAGGAGAATATCCTGCTGGTCACCCTCGGCCTCTCCATCATCATCGATAATTTCGCACTTTATCTATGGAGCGCCGACACTCGCACCATCAATCCGAGCTACGCGTTCTCGACCGTGGATTTCGGCGGCGCCTTCATCGCCGTGCCGAAGGTGGTGTCGTTCGTGGGCGCTCTGGTGGTCACGGGCCTGCTCTGGCTCCTGATCCAGCGCACCGATCTCGGCAAGGCGATCCGGGCACTGGCCCGCGAACGCCAGGGCGCGCAGCTCGTCGGCATCGACGTCGACCACATCTACGCCATGAGCTTCGGCATCGGCATCGCCTGCGTCGGCGCCGCCGCCTGCCTGCTGCTGCCGAGCTACTACGCTCATCCCGGCGTCGGCGAGAACTTCGTGGTGATCGCCTTCACCGTCGTGGTGCTCGGCGGCATGGGCAGCTTCGCCGGCGCGCTCGTCGGCGGCTTCGTCATCGGGCTCACGGAGTCGCTGGGCGGGCTGTTCCTGGGCGAGAACCTCGGCAAGATCGGCGTCTTCGTGATCTTCATCGCGATCCTACTGTTCCGGCCCACCGGCCTCTTCGGCCAGCGCGCGTGAGCCCGCGATGAAGACGCCCGGGCTCCTCGCCGTCGCGGTGCTGCTGGCCCTGGCGCCCCTGCCGCTGCTGGTGCATTCGGATTTCTGGCTGCACTTCGCGATCATGACGCTCTATTTCAGCCTGCTGGGTCAAGCCTGGAACCTGCTCGGCGGCTATGGCGGCCAGCGCAGCTTCGGCCACGCCGCGTTCTTCGGCACCGGCGCCTACGCCGCCGCGGTGCTCCAGGTCGATCTCGGCATCAATCCCTGGGCATGTTTGGTGCTGGCGGGCGCCTTCGGCGCCGCCGCCGGCGCCCTCGTGGGTGCGTTGAGCTTCCGCTACGATCTGCGCGGCTCCTATTTTGCGCTGGTCACCCTCGCCTTCGCCGAGGTGTTCCGGATCGTCGCGGACTCCGTTCCCTTCACCGGCGCCGGCGTCGGTTTCCAGATCCCGCTGCGGCAGGCCGCCGTCAATTTTCAGTTCCATGAGAAGGCGGGATTCTATGCCGTGATCCTCGCCTTGACGGCGCTCGCGACGGCGCTCGCCTGGTGGATCGAGAACTCGCGATTCGGCGCCGAGCTCGTCGCCGTGCGCGAGAACGAAGACGCCGCGCGCGCGCTCGGCATCGACGTCAACCGCACGAAGCTCTGGGCGATCACGCTCTCCGGCGGGCTCAGCGGCTTCGCGGGCAGCTTCTACGCGCAGTATTTCCTCTATCTCGACCCGCGCATCGCCTACGGCGTCGAAGTGTCGGTGACGGCGTTGCTGGTGCCGCTGATCGGTGGCGTCGGCACGGTGCTGGGGCCGCTGGTGGGCGCGGTCGCGTTGCGCGCGCTCAACGAGGTCAGCGGCACCATCACCGGCGGCGCGCCCGGCCTGAACCTGATGCTCTACGGCGCGCTGCTGATCGTGATCCTGGCCTTCCTGCCCGATGGCCTCGTAAGCCTGGGCGCGCGGCTCCGCCGCGCGCGTCCGGCCGGACGGCTCGGCCATGCTTGAGGTTACCGGCGTCACCAAGCGGTTCGGCGGCCTCACCGCGGTCGCGGAGGCCTCCCTCGAGGCGCGCGCGGGTGAGATCACCGCCCTGATCGGCCCCAACGGCGCCGGCAAGACCACGCTCTTCGGCATCATCGCGGGTTTCATTCCGGCGGATCGCGGCTCGGTCCGCTTCGCGGGCGAGGAGATTCTAGGCGTGCCTCCTCACCTGCTCGCGCGGCGCGGCCTGGTCCGCACCTTCCAGATCGTGCAGCCCTTCTCGGGCCTCAGCGTGCGCGAGAACATTGCCGTGGGCTGTCAACTTCGAGAGACCAGCCGTGCCGCGGCGCTCGACGAGGCCGCCGAGGTGGCGCGCCGGGTCGGTATGGCCGAGCTGATCGACCGGCCCGTGAGCGCGCTCACCATCGCCGGGCGCAAGCGCCTGGAGCTCGCGCGGGCGCTGGCGACCACGCCGCTCCTCCTCCTGCTCGACGAGGTGATGGCGGGCCTCAATCCCACGGAGATCGCGGAGATGGTGCCGCTCATCCGGGCAATCCGCGAGTCCGGCGTGACGCTGCTCCTGACCGAGCATGTCATGCAGGCCGTGATGAGCCTCGCCGAGCGCGTTTATGTCCTCAACGATGGCCGCATCATCGCCGAAGGCCGGCCGGCCGAGATCGTCGCGGACGCCCGCGTGGTCGAGGCCTATCTGGGACATGGCGCCGCCGAGCGCCTGGGCGGCCGCCTCGGCACAGGAGGCGCTCGTGCTTGAGGTGATCGGCCTCGCCGCTGGCTACGGCGCGCTGCCGGTGCTGCGCGGCATCGACTTCGGCATTTCCGCCGGCGAGATCGTGGCGGTGCTCGGCAGCAACGGCGCCGGCAAGTCCACCCTCAACAACACGCTCTCCGGCCTCCTGAGACCGAGCGCCGGCGCCATCCGCTTCGACGGTGTCGAGATCGCCGGCACCGCGCCCGCCGCCATCGTGGCGCTGGGCCTGATCCAAGTGCCGGAGGGCCGGCGCGTGTTTCCGAACCTCAGCGTGCGCGAGAACCTGGAGATGGGCAGCTATCGCCGCGGCCGCGCGCATCGGGCGCAAAACCTGGACCGCGTGAGCGCGATCTTTCCGCGCCTTCGCGAGCGCATGGACCAGCGCGCGGGCACGCTCTCCGGCGGCGAGCAGCAGATGCTCGCAATCGGCCGCGGCCTCATGGCGGAGCCGCGGCTCCTGATCCTCGACGAGCCCTCGCTCGGCCTGTCGCCGCTCTTGGTCGAGGAGATGTTCGCGCTGATCGCGCGCATCCGCGCGGAGGGACTCTCGGTCCTGCTGGTCGAGCAGAACGTCGTGCAATCCCTGGGCATCGCCGACCGCGCCTACGTGCTGGAGCACGGGCAATTCGCGCTCACCGGCCCGGCCGCGACTTTGCTGGCTGATCCGCGGCTCCGGCAGACCTATCTGGGATTGTGATCCATGAACCCTGCAGCGAGGCTCCCATGACATCGCTCCGCTCCCGCTTCCAGTCTCTGGAGATCGTGGTGACGCCCGGTTGCTACGATGCGCTCTCGGCGTATCTCATCGAGCGCGCGGGCTTTCCCGCGGCCTATCTCTCGGGCGCCTCCGTCGCCTATACGCGCCTCGCCCGCCCGGATATCGGTCTCGTGAGCATGAGCGAGGTCGCCGATACGATCGGCGCCATCCGGGATCGCCTGACGATCCCGCTGATCGTCGACGCCGATACGGGCTTCGGCAACGCGCTCAACGTAGTCCGAACCGTGAAGCTGTTCGCGAGCCGCGGCGCCAGCGCGATCCAGATCGAGGACCAGACCACGCCCAAGCGCTGCGGCCACCTCGCCGATAAATCCTTGATCCCCGCGACGGAGATGGTCGGCAAGGTCAAGGCGGCGTTGGACGCGCGGCCGAGCGCCGAGACCCTGATCATCGCGCGCACCGATGCCATCGCCGTCGAGGGCTTTGAGCCGGCGCTCGACCGCGCCGAGGCTTACCGAGAAGCGGGCGCGGACCTGCTCTTCATCGAGGCGCCGCGCACCGAGGCCGAGCTCGCCGCCATCGGCCAGCGTTTCCGCAGTCGCGTCCCGGTCATGGCCAACATGGTCGAGGGTGGCAAGACGCCGCTGAAGACCGCCACTGAACTGGAAGCGCTCGGCTTCGCGCTGGTGATCTTTCCCGGCGGCACGGTGCGCGCGCTCCTGCACTGTTTCGAGGATTATTTCGCGAACCTCCGGAAACACGGCACGACGCAGCCCTATCGGGACCGCATGACCGATTTCGCGGCGTTGAACGAGATCGTCGGCACCGACGACATGCTCCGTCTCGGCGCGCGCTACGATGCCGAGGCCAGCCGGGGAAAGGCACCAGGGCGCTCATGAGCATCCAGCCGGTGGACGGGATCGATTTTCCCGTCACCGTGCCGGTGGTGGTGATCGGCGCCGGCGCCTGCGGTCTCACGGCGGCGCTCGCCGCACGCGACACGGGGGTGGAGGTCTTGGTGCTGGAGCGAGACCGCGCACCTCGCGGCTCGACGGCGCTCTCCTCGGGCTTCATCCCCGCCGCCGACACGCGTTTCCAGCGGGCCAAGGGGATCGCGGACAGCCCTGCGCTCCTGGTCGCCGACCTCATGGCGAAGAACAAGGGCCGCTCGAGCCGCCGCATGACGGCGCGGGTCGCGGATCGCGCGGGCCCCACGCTCGAATGGCTCGCCGACCGGCACCAAGTTCCGTTCGACGTGGTCGAAGGTTTTCTCTACCCGGGACATTCGGTACTGCGCATGCACGCGACGCCCAAGCGCACCGGTGCGGACCTGATGGCCTATCTGCTCGCGGCGACCGAGCGCGCTGGGATCGAGTGCCTGACCAGCGCCCATGTGGTGGCGCTCTTCGCGGACCAGGGCGGCCGCGTCGCGGGCGTGAAGATCGAGCGGCCGGATGGCGCGCGCGAGCACGTAGGATGCGCGGCGTTGGTGCTGGCGTGCAACGGCTACGGCGGCAATCCCGCCTTGGTGCGCCGATTCATTCCGGAGATGGCCGAGGCCATCTATTTCGGCCACGCCGGCAATCAAGGCGACGCGCTGCGCTGGGGCGAGGCGCTCGGCGGTGTTGGAAGCGATCTCGGCGCCTATCAGGGCCACGGCTCCGTGGCGCATCCCCACGGCATCCTCATCACCTGGGCGCTGATGATGGAAGGCGGCTTCCAGGTCAATCTCGAGGGTCGGCGCTTCTCGAGCGAGCATCGCGGCTACTCCGAGCAGGCCGTTGACGTGCTGCGCCAGCCCCAGGGCATCGCGATCGACGTTTTCGACGCGCGTCTCCACGCCCTCGGACTCGACTTCGAGGACTACCGGTCGGCGGTCGCGGCGGATGCCGTGCGCAGCGCCGAGACCATCGAGGGGCTGGCCGAGCTCTTCGGTATGCCGCCGCAGGCGCTCGCCGCAACGCTTGCGGAGACGCGGGAGATGGCAGTGGGTACGCGCACGGACCCCTTTGGACGCGACTTCAGCAAGAAGCCCGCACTCACGGCACCCTTCTACGGCGTGCGCGTGACGGGCGCCCTGTTCCACACCCAGGGCGGCCTGGAGATCGACACCGATGCCCGCGTGCTCCGACGCGACGGCAGTCCGCTCCCTAATCTTCTCGCCGGAGGCGGCGCGAGCCGGGGATTGTCGGGCCCCGAATGCGACGGCTACTTCTCCGGCGGCGGCCTCCTCGCGGCGGTGACCCTCGGCACCATCGCCGGCGAGACAGCGGCGCGTCTCGCGGGTGAGATCACCTGAAGAACACACTCTTTCGCGACGCATAAGCGCTCGTCGGTTGCCTGGTCGGACCCGAGCGGACTGATCTCGGCGCCGAACTGACGCTGCAGCATCAGAACCGCGCCCTTTAGGTCATCTTCTGTCCGTAGGTCGAGCCGCCCGATCGCGTCTCACGGGATGACGCCACTCGATGATCGCTCTGATTGTGTGCGCACTCAAATCTGCAACACATCTTACGTCTCTCGGTATCAATTGACATCCTCGGACCGAGTTTGTCCAATGGTCGGACACACAGCCCACGCGCCAAGCATCACGCAAGACCGGCTGGTCGAAATGGGAGGAGCGGTACCTTGAAAGCAATCATCGCGAAACGTGCGCTCGCGTGCGTGGTCGCTGCGTTGCTGGTCGCGGCGGCACCGCAGACTCGCGCCGCCGAGAAGCCGCTTCTGCACGTGACGCTGATCGAGGCCACTCCGGCCTTCCACAGCCTGCCGGTGTTTGCCCTCAAGCAAGTCGGCAAGGACTACAACCTCGAGGTCGAGAACCTGCAGATCGAGGGCGGCGGCGAGGCAGGAGTGATCTTCGCTGGCGGACAGGCGGACATCATGATGTCCGGGTTCGACAAGCCGATCGAATTCGCCGCCCGAGGCATGATCGACGTCAAGGTGTTCGGGGCCATTCTGAAGTCGATGAATTGGTCGCTGGTGGCACCCGCGAAATCCGAGATCAAGACGGTCACCGATCTCAAGGGCAAGTCCGTCGGCATATCCGGCCCGGGCGCTTCCTCGGATATGCTGATGCGCTGGGCGCTTCGAAAAGAAGGGCTCGATCCGGACAAGGACGTGACGCTGATCGCCCTCGGCTCGGTCGCCAACCTCTATTCCGGCGTCGAGAACGGCAAGGTCGATGCCGCGGTTCTGGTGCGGCCGTTTCTGTCCAAGGCCGTCGATACGGGCATGGCCCGCGTCGTCGGCGACTGGGAGGCGCTGAGCTATCCGAACCTAGTTTCGATCGCGCGCGCCAAGGACCTCCAAGACCATCCGGAGCTCTTTCAGCGCTTCCAGTCGGCGCTCCGCGACATTTTGCGCCGGTTCCAGAACGATCGTCCGTTCGCGATCAAGATGGCCAAACTCGCCTATCCCAACGAGTCCGAGGAGGAGCTCTCGAAGCAGCTCGACTTTGCCATGAAGGTCTACTGGAACCCGATGGACGGCGACATGAGCCGGGAGCTCTACGATCACGCCGTGGATGTGCTGGTCGGCTCCGGCAGAGTGACCAAGGATCAAATGCCTAGCTTCGAAAAACTGGTGGTGAAGCTCCCCGAGGGGTGAACCCGCAATTCAGCGTCGATCCCATGCCCGCGCTGCTCGAAAGAAACGACGCGCAATCGGAGCGCGTCAACGCGCGAGGCGCGCCGGCGATCGACGTCAGCGGCCTGTCGCTCCGCTTCGCGCCGACCGGCAGCCGCCGGAACTCCAACCTCGCGCTCTCCAACGTCTCGTTCCAAGTGCGCCCGAGCGAATTCGTCGCCATCATCGGGCCGAGCGGCTGTGGCAAGAGCACGATGCTGCGGATCATCTCGGGCTTGCTCGCGGCGACCGAGGGAGAGATCAAGCTCGACAGCCTCCCGGTCAAGCGAGTGCCCGAGGGGATCGGCTTTCTCTTCCAATCGGACGCGCTGTTGCCGTGGAAGACCGCGTTGGAGAACGTGACGGTCGGAGCCGTCCTCGCCGGCCGGAGCCGGCGCGAAGCCGAGAGCGAATCCCGCAGCCTCCTACACGAGCTCGGCCTCGCCAAGGCGCTCGACAAGTATCCCGCGGAGCTGTCCGGCGGGATGCGCAAGCGGGTCGCGCTGGCGAGAACCATGGCCTACGAGCCGCGGGTCTTTCTGCTCGACGAGCCCTTCTCGGCCCTCGATGCCCAGACCCGGATCCACGTCGGCAACCACTTCCTCAGGATCCTGGAACGGCTCGGCCAAACCGTGCTGGTCGTGACGCACGATATCGACGAGGCCATCGCGATGGCCGACCGCGTGCTGGTGATGACGGCGGCGCCGGGCCGGATCGCGAAGGAGTTCGTGATCGATCTTCCCCGGCCGCGGGACTACTACGACTCCCGTTTCGAGCCCGGCTTCCGGGAGTTTCAGGAGCGGATTTGGGAAATTTTGCGCCGCGAGATGGAGGGCGTGCTCGGCCATGAAGACCGCTCCTGAGCGCGTCGCGAACGAAGGTCTGCCGTCCGCCGACCTGGCGGCCGCGACCGAGGAAGACGCCTATCGGCAAAAGCGCGCCGCCAGATCGCGGGAGATTCGGATCAGGTTCTACGTCGACCGGACGATCGCGATCGTCGTTCCGCTGGTCGGCTGGCAAATGCTCTCCGATCACTGGGTCGGCGGCAAATGGATCAGCAGCCCTCTCAGCGTCCTCGACCGGTTGATCTCGATGGCGCGCGACGGCAGCCTCCAGATGCATACGTGGCAGACCCTCGAGGAAGCGCTCGTCGGGCTGCTCTGCGGCTTGGTCCTCGGCATCGTCATCGGAGTGCTCCTCGGATTCTCGAAGCGGCTCTCGGACGCGCTCGATCCCATAATCATGGGCTTTTACAGCCTGCCGCGCGTGTCGCTCGCGCCGCTCTTCATTATCTGGCTCGGGATCGGCCTGCTCGCAAAGGTCGCCTTGGTGGCATCGGTCGTTCTGTTCGTCGTGCTCTTCAACGTGCGCGAGGGCGTCAGAACCATCGACCGGGAGCTGCTCGACGCCTTCCGCAGCATGAAGGCTTCCCGGAGCGTGATGATCCGCTCGATCGTCATCCCCTCGCTGGTGCCGTGGATATTCGCCTCCATCAGGATCGGCATCGGCATGGCACTGATCGGCGCCGTCGTCGCCGAGCTGATCGGCTCCTCGCGCGGTCTCGGCTGGTATGTCATGCACTCGACCGGCGTCTACGACATGGCCGGATCGATCGCCGCCCTCGTCGTGCTGATGATTCTCGCGATCATCTTCAATTGGGTTCTCGCGGTGGCCGAGAAGCGCACCTTGCGCTGGCGCCGGAGTGCCGATATCGGACTGGTAACCTGAGGCACTCGGCAATGCATGCAGCGCACGGGACCATCGACCCGCTCGGAGCGGATCGCCAAGGAGGTCCGCGCGAACCGGAAAGCAATAAGGAGACGACGCGATGACGACCGGGACCCACTCCGGCGAGCCGGCCGCGCGCACGCTCCTCGACCGAATCTGGGACGATCATGTCATCCGCCGCTTCGACGACGGCACCGACCTTCTTCACGTGGACCGGCATCTTGTTCACGAGATGACGAGCCATAGAGCCTTCGAGGGGCTGCGTCGGAGAGCCATCGGCGTGCACAGCCCCGCTCTCACCTTCGCCGTGGTCGACCACATCGTCGCCACGAGCCCGAACCGCACCGAGAGCACCAACCCCGCCGGGCTCCCTTTCATCCAGATGTGGCGGCGCAACTGCGCCGAGTTCGGGATCGTGCATTTCGACATCGACGACCGCCGGCAGGGCATCGTCCATGTCGTGGGACCGGAGCTCGGCATCGACTTGCCAGGCTGCACGCTGGTGTGCGGCGACAGCCACACCGCGACCAATGGTGGGCTTGGCGCTCTGGCCTGGGGAATCGGGTCGTCCGAGGTCGAGCACGTGCTCGCGACGCAGACCATCCGGCAACGCAAGCCGAAGCAGATACGTATCAGGTTCGAGGGCGAGCTTGCGGCGGGAGTCTCGGCCAAGGACATGATCCTTTATGTCATCGGGCAACTTGGCACCGCGGCGGGCCAGGGTCACATGGCGGAATACGCGGGACCCGCGATCTCCAGGCTCTCGATCGACGAGCGACTGACGATCTGCAACATGTCCATCGAGCTCGGTGCGCGCGCCGGCCTGATCGCGCCGGACGATGCCACGGTCGCCTATCTCTCCGGGCGCGAGTTTGCGCCGACGGGGGCCGCGTGGGACGCTGCCGTCAAGTATTGGCGCACCCTGCGCACCGACGACGAGGCCCAGTTCGATCGCGAGGCCGCGATCGATTGCGACAAGATCGCGCCGCAGGTCACCTGGGGCACGAGCCCGCAAGACGTGATCGCGGTCGATGAGCCGGTGCCGCGGCCCTCGGACGCGAGCGACCCCGTTCGCCGCGCGGCTATGGAGCGAGCCCTTTCCTATGTCGGGCTGGTTCCCGGCGAGGCGTTGCTCGGAAAGGAGATCGACTACGCCTTCATCGGCTCCTGTACGAACGGCCGCCTCTCCGATCTCGCGGCCGCAGCCGCGGTCGCCCGGGGACGGAGGGTCCCGCCGGGAGTACGGGCGCTCGTGGTGCCGGGGTCGACACAGGTGAGACAGGCCGCAATCGCGGCCGGGCTGGACAAGATCTTCATCGATGCGGGCTTCGAGTGGCGGACGGCGGGGTGCTCCATGTGCGTTGCCGGTAACGGCGACTTCGTGCCGCCGCAGAAGCGCTGCATCGCGACGTCCAATCGCAATTTCGAGGGCCGCCAGGGCCCTGGCAGCCGCACGCATCTCGCGAGCCCCGCCAGCGTCGCCGCGGCCGCCGTCAGCGGGCGCATCGTCGACGTCCGCACCATGCTCCAGGGCTGAGGACCGACATGGAAAAATTCGAGACGCTCACGGGGATCGCCGCCGCGCTGCCCCAAGAGAACATCAACACGGACGCTATCATCCCGGTGCGCTGGATCGTGAATTACGGACAAGACCTAGGCAAAGGCTTGTTCGGCGGCTGGCGCTACGATCTCGCCGGAAAAGAAAATCCCGAATTCATTCTCAACCGCCCGCCATTCCGCGATGCCAAGATCTTGCTCGCGGGCCGCAATTTCGGATGCGGCAGCTCGCGGGAAGAGGCGGTCTGGGCCTTGCTGGGGTTCGGCATCCGGTGCGTGATCGCGCCGAGCTTCGGCGACATCTTCTTCGAGAACTCCTTCAAGAACAGCTTGCTGCCCGTCGTGATGGACGCGAAGGACATAGCCGTGCTCGCGCAGGACCCGAAATTCCTCGCCGATCGGGCCCTGTCCGTGGACCTGCGGCTCCGCCGGGTGAGCGTTCCCAACGGTGCCGTCAGCGCCGCTTTCTCGATCGCGGAAGAGCGCCGGGCGGCGCTGCTGTCGGGCCTCGATCACATCGGCAGCACCTTGACCCACGCAGCGGAGATCGCGGCGTTCCAGGCCAAGGACCGGTCCCGCCGGCCGTGGATCTACCGCTCGAATCCCACAAGGACCGGATAGCGCGATGCCAAGCCCCAAGACCTCATTGCGGCGCCTGGTCGCCGAGGAAAAGCCCCTCATCACGCCGCTGGCGCACGACGCGCTGAGCGCCCGGATGATCGAGCATGCCGGCTTTCGCTCGATCGGTATCGGCGGCTCCGCCATGCTCACCGCCCGTTACGGCTTGCCCGACATCGGACTCGCCGCGCTCGGCGAGATGGCGGCCGGCATTCAGGATATCGTCGCCGCAACCCAGCTTCCCGTGATGGCCGACGGTGACGACGGGTACGGCGACGTGGAATCCGTCGCCCACATGGTCGAGGTCTACGCCCGGCTCGGCGTCAGCGGCATCGTGCTCGAGGATCAATTGCGCGGCAAGAAACAGCCCGGCGATTCCGGCGCGGTGGGGGTCGTCGCCGTCGACGACATGGTGCGCAAGGTGAGGGTCGCGGTTGCCGCGTGCCCCAGCACGGAGATCCAGATCATCGCGCGCTGCGATGCCTATCAGCTCGAGGGGCTGGATGGCGCCATGAGCCGGGCGCAGCGCTATCTCGACGCCGGCGCGCACGGGCTGTTCGTGCCCGGCATCAAGACGGCCGCGGAGCTTGCCAGGCTTGGACGGCATTTCAACGGGCGCCATCTCATGACCGCCGCGTTCGAAGGCCGCGACACCTGGCTGCCGCCGACCGAGCTCTACGGCATGGGATTTCGCCAGGTGGTGTTCCCGGGCCTGCTGATCACGCGGGTCGCCCAGTGCATCAACGTCACGCTCCAGCAGTTCCGGAAGCATGTCGCCGGCGAGGTGCCGATGCCTCCCATCGCCGAGGCCGAGCAGGCGCAGGAGGCGCTCAGGAAGGCGTTGAATTTCGAAAAGTGGTTGTCGATCGGCCGGCAGCCCTGAGAGAATCGAGCAAAGGCGGAGGTCCATTCCATGCAGCTGAGCCGCGAGCGCTTGAAGAGAGCCTACCGCGACATGGTCACGATCCGCTCATTCGAGGAGCGCGTGCACCAGGAGTTCACGAAGGGCGCGATCCCCGGCTTCGTTCATCTCTACGCCGGAGAGGAAGCATCGGCGGTGGGGATGTGCCTGCACCTGCGTCCCGACGACTACATCGCCAGCACTCATCGCGGCCACGGTCACAGCATCGCGAAGGGCTGCGACGTCGCGGGGATGATGGCGGAGTTGTTCGGCCGGACGAACGGTCTGTGCGGCGGCAAGGGTGGCTCGATGCACATCGCGGACCTCGACCGCGGCATGCTGGGTGCCAATGGCATCGTGGGGGGCGGGCCGCCCCTCGTGGTCGGCGCCGCGCTGACCGCCAAGACGCTCGGCCGCGACGGCGTAGCCGTCTGCTTCACGGGCGACGGCGGATCGAATCAGGGAACCACCTTCGAGGCCATGAACATGGCCGTCGTGCTCAAGGTGCCGGCCATCTTCGTCTTCGAGAACAACGGTTACGGCGAAGGCACGGGGCACAAGTATGCCGCGGGAAACCCCGACATCGCCGGCCGGGCCGCCGGCTTCGGCCTGCCTGCCGTGCGCGTCAGCGGCGACAATTTCTTCGCCGTGCACGAGGCGGCGGGCGAAGCCGTCGCGCGAGCCCGCGCGGGATTGGGGCCGAGCGTCATTGAAGTCGACACGGTGCGGTTCTTCGGGCACCACGCCGGCGACGCGCAGCTCTACCGCGGCAAGGACGAGGTCAAGCGGCTGCGCGAGGAGCGCGACTGTCTCAAGAATTTCCGCCAAGCCGTGACCGAGGCGGCGCTACTGACACCCGCCGACCTCGCCGAGATCGATGCGGACGTCGCGCAGGTGATCGACAATGCCGTCAAGACCGCGAGTGCGGGCCCGCTTCCGGCAGAAGCGGAACTCCTGACGGACGTCTACGTGTCGTATTAGGAGCGAACCCCCGTGCCACTCAAATCCACTCGCCAGGCGATCAACGAGGCACTGGCCCAGGAAATGCGTCGCGATCCCAGGGTGATCGTAATCGGCGAGGACGTCTCCGGCGGTGCCGGGACGGACGGCCAGCGCGATGCCTATGGTGGCGTCCTCGGGGTCACCAAGGGGCTGATCGGCGAATTCGGCGACCGGCGCATCATCGATACGCCGATCACGGAATCGGCAATCATCGGCGCCGCCGCGGGCGCCGCGGTCACGGGGTTGCGGCCTGTCGCCGAGTTGATGTTCTGCGATTTCCTCGGCGTCTGCTTCGATCAGCTACTCAACCAGGTCGCGAAGTTCCGCTATATGTTCGGCGGCAAGGTCAAGACGCCCCTCGTGGTGCGCACGATGATCGGCGCGGGCCGCGGCGCGGCGGCCCAGCATTCGCAAAGCCTCTATCAGCTGTTCACGGCGGTGCCCGGCCTGAAGGTGGTGGTGCCGTCGAACGCCTATGACGCCAAGGGCCTGCTCATCCAGGCGATCCGCGACGACGATCCCGTGATCTTCTGCGAGCACAAACTGATCTACGACCTCAAGTCCGAGGTACCGGACGAGGCCTATCGAATTGCGTTCGGCGAGGCGAATATCGTGCGGGACGGCGACGACGTCACCGTGATCGCGCTCGCCCGTATGGTGCAGTTCGCCGAGGCGGCCGCTACGACTCTGGCCTCGGAGGGAATCGAGTGCGAGATCATCGATCCCCGGACCACCTCGCCCCTCGATGTCGACACGATCATCGAGAGCGTCGAGCGGACGGGGCGCCTGGTCATCGTCGATGAGAGCACGCCGCGCTGCGGAGTCGCCGCAGATATTTCGGCGATCGTGGTCGAGCAGGCATTCGGCGCGCTCAAGGCGCCGATCCGCCGTGTGACCGCGCCGCACACGCCGGTGCCGTTCTCGCCGAATCTGGAGAAGCTCTACATCCCCGATGCCGGGCGCATCGCCGATGCCGTGCGCCAGACTCACGTGTTTCGCCGATGACGAACGGGCTCACCGCGATCACGATGCCCCAGTGGGGGCTCACCATGACCGAGGGCAAGGTGGTGGGCTGGCTCAAGAAGTCGGAGCAGCCGCTGGCGGCGGGAGAGGAGCTGCTCGAAATCGAGACCACCAAGATCACGAACGTCATGGAAGCGCCGGTCGGCGGCACGCTCAAACGCATCGTCGCCGAGGCGGGAGCCACCTTACCGGTCGGCGCCTTGCTCGCGGTCATCGGTCCCGCCGAAGTTTCGCAAGCCGACGTCGAGTCCTTCGTCCGGGACTACCGCGTCGTCGAGCCGCAGAATGAGGTGGGAAGCACGCAAACGGAGGCCGCCACCCGTGACGTCGAGGCGGATGGCCGTCGCCTGCGCGTCCTAGAGGCCGGAGAAGGCGGCATTCCCGTGGTTCTCGTGCATGGGTTCGGAGCGGATCTCGGCAGCTGGATGTTCATCCAGCCGCACTTGGCGCGGGGCCGCCGGACCGTCGCGCTCGACCTCCCAGGGCACGGCGGATCGACGAAGGAGGTGGGATCCGGCAACCGCGCGGCGATGACCGCGGCGCTGGCCGGTGCGCTGGAGGCCCTCGGCATCGACCGTGCACACTTGGTCGGCCATTCTCTCGGCGGTGCCATCGCCGCCTCGCTTGCCATAGAGCGCCCGGCTTCGGTGGCGACACTGACCTTGATCGCCTCCGCCGGGCTCGGGCCCGACATAAACCGATCGTTCATCGAGGGCTTCGTGCGCGCGGAGCGCCGCAAGGATGTCGCCGATCTGCTCGGCCTCCTGATCCACGACCCCGGCTCGGTCAGTCGCCGGATGGTCGAAGACGTGCTGCGCTACAAGCGGCTCGACGGGGTTCCGGAGGCGCTGGCCGCCATCGCCGAATCCTGGTTCTCCAACGGCAAGCAGTCGGTCGATCTCGGTGCCGCGATCGTGGATCTCGAGATCCCGATCCAGGTGATCTGGGGCGAGCACGACCGCATCATCCCCTCGGACCATGCCAAGTCTCTGAGATCGGCCTCTGTCCGCATCCTCGCCGAAGCCGGGCACATGCCGCACATGGAGCGGGCCAACGAGGTGAGCCAGCTGATCGAGCAGGCGATCTCGCGCGCTTAGACATGAAGCTCTTTATTGCCGGGCTCGACACTGAAACGAACACGTTTGCGCCGATACCCACGGGCCCGCGCGCCTTCGATGAAGGGTTCGTCGCCCATGGCGATGCGACTCGCAGGCCAGAGAACTATTGCTCGGCGCAGCTCTATGTCTGGCGCCGGCTCGCCGAGCAGCGCAGCTGGGACGTGGCCGAGAGCCTCTGCGCCTATGCCGAGCCGGGCGGAACGGTCGTGCGGGCGGTCTACGAGGCGTTTCGGGACGAGATCCTGGCCGATCTTCGTCGCGCGATGCCGGTCGATCTCGTGCTGCTCGCGTTGCACGGCGCGATGGTCGCCGAGGGATATGACGACTGCGAGGGCGATCTCCTCGGGTGCATCCGCGATATCGTCGGCCCAAACTTGCCGATTGGCGCTGAGCTCGATCTCCATTGCCACATCACCGATGCCATGGTCCAACACGCGACGGCTCTGGTCGCGTACAAGGAATATCCCCACGTCGACATCCCGCACCGCGCCGAAGATCTGTTCCATATCGTCTCCGATGCGGCGGAGGGCAAGACGAAGCCGGTGTCGGCGAGCTTCGACTGCCGGATGATCTCGACCTATCGCACCACGGCCCAGCCGCTGCGCGGATTCGTCGACTGCATGCAGGCGCTCGAGGCCCGCAACGGGATCATTTCCGTCTCGCTCGGGCACGGTTTCCCCTGGGGCGATGTCTCCGAGGTCGGCGCCAAGGTTCTGGTGATCGCCGACGGCGACCGTGCCAAGGCCGAGTGCCTCGCGCGCTCGCTGGGCGAGGAATTCTATGCCATGCGCGAGGCCGTGGCACCGCGCTTCCTGGGCATGGACGAGTCGATCGATCGTGCTCTGGCGATCGACGGCGGCCCCGTGGTCATCGCGGACGTTTCCGACAACGCGGGTGGCGGCGCGCCCGGCGACGCGACCTTCTTTCTGCGTCGGCTGCTCGATCGCGGAGTTCGGAACGTCGCAAGCGGCTACTACTGGGATCCCATCCGCGTGACCGTGAAGGGCCTGGCCGACGAGGTGACGCAGCGGTTCGGCGAGGCTCCCGTCGCGATGGGCGCCACCGCATGGGTCGAAGCGGAGGGCATCGACATGATCCTGATCAGCCTGCGCACGCAGGTGTTCCACCCCGAAGGCATGACCAAGCTCGGCCTCGACATCGTCACCCGCAAGCTGGTGGTGGTGAAGTCGACCCAACACTTCCATGCGGGCTTTGCGCCGATCGCGAAAGCAATTCTCTATGCCGCGCCGCCGGGCGCGCTGAGCTCGAATTTCGCGTCGATCCCCTATAAGAAGATGACCAGGCCCTATTGGCCGAGGGTCAAGAACCCCTTCAGCGCGTGAAGAGCCGCCGGGATCGCCGTCCTCTCGGTGGACGAACGACCATCGACCCTTGTCCCTCGCTTGGCGAGGGCATCAGGCGTCGGAGGACAGGTTGGTCGTCGGTCCGGCGCAGGAATATATCCACCGATTCGAGAATGTTGGCGTAGGTCGCCGCGCCGAATCGGCGAACCACATCCGGGGAGTTTTTCAAGAACTCGTCGCTGCTGATAATGTCGAAGCCGCGGTTGGGAACGCCCTAGTCGGCATAGAGTATGACGTTCGCCTTCTTGGCATTGCAGATGAGAACGTCGATCGCGATGTTTCCGAGCCGTCGCGCCAGCTCAGCGATCCCCTCAGGGTCGGACAGATTGAAGAGTTCTGTCCGGCACCCCAGCTCGCGCAAGTCTTCCGAATGTGCTGATGACAGTCCAACTGCGGGCGGCATACTGGCGGACGAACTCCCTGCCAATTCCGCGCGCGGCACCAGTGACCACGCAAGCTGGCATGAGGTGTTACCGCTGTTTCGGGCTATGGGACATCGTCGCGAAGACAGGCCTTCCAGTGGCCGGGTAGGACCTCCCGCATGGCCGGGACCTCTTGAGAACAGGCTGGCAAGGCATAGGGGCAGCGGGTGCGAAACACGCAGCCCGAAGGGGGCGCCACGGGGCTCGGGACCTCGCCTTTCAGAATGATGCGCTTCCTCTCGTTCGTCGTGTCGGGAACCGCCGAGATCAGCGCCTCCGTGTAGGGATGCCTCGGGCGGGAAACGACTTGGGTGCTCGGTCCAATCTCCATGAGCCGACCCAAATAGACGACCGCGATCCGGTCCGACAGATATTCCATGATCGCCAGGTCATGAGAGATGAACAGCATGCTGAAGCCTCGCTGCTCCTCCAAATCCTCCAGCAGCCTGATGATCTGTGCCTGGATCGAGACGTCGAGCGCCGAAACCGGCTCATCCGCGACTATGAAGCGGGGCTCGACCGCGAGCGCGCGGGCGATGACAACGCGCTGGCGTTGCCCGCCGGACAATTCCGCGGGGCGGCGACGCATGAAATCAGCGGACAGCGACACGTCGGCAAGAAGCTTCTCGACGCGGTCGACGAGCTCGGATCCCCTTGCGAGAGACTGCACCCGGAGCGGTTCGGCCACGACATCCGCCACGGTCATAGTCGGATCGATCGATGCATAGGGATCCTGGAATATGATCTGTGCGGAGCGGCGGAAATCGCGCAGCGTTCGTGCATCGAAATCGAGCACGTTCTTGCCGTCGAAAAGCACCTGGCCGGACGTCGCCTCGACCAGGCGCAGCACGGCGCGTCCGATCGTCGTCTTGCCGGAGCCGGACTCTCCCGCCAGTCCAAGCACTTCGCGAGGAGCGATATCGAACGACACGTCCTCGATGGCATGAACTTGACCCGCCACTCGAGAAAACAGTCCCTTCGTGATGTAGAAATATTTCCGCAGATGCTGGACCTGCAACAGGGGCGATGTCGTCATGCTTCGCCCGCATCGATCTCGCGCCAGCGATGGCAGCGAACGAACCACCCCTCGTCCGCGCGCTCGAGCACGGGCGGATCAGTATCGCACAGGCCGGAAACACTATGCGGGCAGCGCGGATGAAACGTGCAGCCGCTCGGGAGCCGAGCGAGATTCGGTACGTTTCCGGGGATCGGCTGGATTTTGCGCCGGCCGGCGCCGAGCTCCGCACGGGAGCGCATGAGCGCCCTGGTGTATGGCATCCTGGGCCGCACGAAAACGTCAGGCAGCGGGCCTTCCTCAACGATCTGGCCAGCATACATGACCAGGACACGCGACGCGACCTGGCTGACGAGCCCGAGATCGTGAGACACAAACAGCATCGCCATGTGAGTCTGCCGCTGAAGCGCTTTCAGCATGTCGACGATCTGTGCCTGAATGGTGACGTCGAGCGCCGTGGTTGGCTCGTCGGCGATGAGCAATGCCGGCTCGCCGCTCAGCGCCATCGCGATCATGACGCGCTGGCGCATCCCCCCGGACAGCTGATGCGGATGGCTGACGAGGCATTTCTCGGGGCTCGGCACTCCGAGCCAAGTCAGCAGCTCGAGCGCCCGTGCCCAGGCTTTGGACCGCGGCATAGACCGGTGAGTGCGCAGCGCCTCTACGATTTGGTAGCCGATGCGGTGGACGGGATTGAGCGACGACATCGGTTCCTGGAAGATCATGGCGATATCGTTGCCGCGCAGCCGTCGCATCCGCCGTTCGGAAGCGCCAATGACATCGAGATCCGAGCCGTCCTTACATCGGATGCGGATCGCTCCCTTGACCGACGCTTTGGCCGGCGGGTGAAGTCCCAACAGGGTAAGCCCGGTGGTGGATTTACCGGAACCAGACTCGCCGACCAGCGCGAGGACCTCGCTCTTGCCGATCGTGAAAGAGATGCCCCTCACTGAGTTCACGCTCGAGGCGCCGGTATGGAAGACGACATCGAGATCTCTTACGGCGATGAGGGGCATATCAGCTGCTGCCGCCGTCATTCGATATTCGTTCCGATAAGATAGAATCCGAATACGGTCAGGGCGACGGCCGCGCTGGGCGCAAGGCTCATCATCGGATTGATCGCGAGGTAGTCGAAACCGATGCGGACCATGGCTCCCCAGTCCGGCGTGGGCGGCGGGATGCCGAGGCCGAGAAAGCTGAGACTCGCCGACGTGAAGATCGAGTAGGCGACGGTCAGGGCGAACTGGGCGGCGATGATGCGCCGCAGATTCGGCCAGATGTGGGCGTAGATGATCCAGGCCGTGCCGGCGCCCGCGGCGTGTGCTGCCTCGACGAATACGGATTCCCGGATGGCAAATGCCTGGCCACGGGCAAGCCTTGCGACGCGCGGCCAGTTCACTAAGCCAAGCACGAGCATGAGGTTGAGGAGCGTCGGCCCCATGACGGCGGCGATTATCAATCCGAGCACCAGCCCGGGAAGCGCCACGAACAGATCGATGATTTGCCGTGCGATAAGGTCAGCGTGGCCGCCCATGTAGCCCGCCGCCAAACCTATGGGCAGGCCGAGGAGCAACGCGATGACGGAAGCGCCCACTCCCACCACAAGGGACGAGCGACCACCATAGAGCAGCCTGGAGAAGGTGTCGCGTCCGAGATCGTCGGTGCCCAGCCAATAGGTCGAATCGGGCGGACCGAGAAAGAAGACGCTGCTCTGCGTCGGATCGAACGGCGCCAGCAGAGGAGCGCACGCAACGACCAGGAATATGAAAAGTACGATCGCCCATCCGGCCAAGCCTTGCGGCGTCGAATATAGCTTCTTCATTCGCAGCCGCCTTCCTTAATCGGGGGCGTCCGCCAACGGCACCGCCTCCGAGCCGGGGCGAGAAATGCGTTGTCTGACCATGAAGGCCGGATCCTCGCGAGATTGGTCCGAGAGATGGTCGTCTGCCGAGCTCGGCGGGACGGTCGTCAGTGACCTCCACCGCGTGTCGGCCGAGGCAGATATGCGGCCTCGATTGCTCGGATCTCGGCATCGCCGAGCTCTAGTTTAAGGGCGGCAACGGCCTCATCGACATGCTCTGGCCTGGTGGGCCCGATGATCGGCGACGTCACTCCCGGTTGCGCCAGCGTCCATGCCAGGGACAGTTGCGCTGGTGCCACTCCATGAGCGGCTGCCGCAGCACCGACAGCATCGAAGACTGCGTAGTCGGCGCTGCGGTGGTACTGTTTGAGCGTGTACTCGTCAGTGCGATGGCGTTCGGACGCGGCCTTCGGATCGCGCCGGTCAGCGCACAGGAAGCCCCGCGCCATCGGGCTGAAGGGGATGACAGCGAGTCCAGCGCTCCGGCAGAACGGCAGCAGCTCCCGCTCAGCCTCCCGATGACAGGCGTTGTACTCGCATTGCATGGAGCGAAACGCGGCCAAGCCCCGGCTCTGCGCCAGCGAGATGCACCGGACGAAGGTCCAGGCCGGCATCTGGGTTGCGCCGACATAGAGCGCCTTGCCTGCCTTAACGATGGCGTCGAACGCGTCGACCAGCTCATCGAGATCGGTGGCCGGATCCCAGACATGCGTCTGGAAGAGGTCGACATGGTCCGTTTTCAGTCGCCGGAGCGATCCGTCTATGGCCTCGAACAGATGCTTTCGCGAGAATCCGCGTGCGTTGACATGCTTGGCCATCGGACTGCCGGCCTTTGTCGCGAGGACGATCTCGTCGCGCCGCGCGTACTCCCATAACTGATTGCCGAGGATCGTTTCGCTTGCGCCGGCCGAATAGTAGTCGCAGGTATCGACGAGATTTATTCCCGCTTCGATCGCCCGGCGAATAATCGGACGCGACGCGTTCTCTGCGAGAACCCACGGCCGCCAGGCCGGATCGCCGAACCCCATTGCGCCGAGCCCGATCCGTGAAATCTTGATGTTCGTGCGACCGAACGCAACGTACTGCATCAACTGCCTCCCCTGCAGCCGGTGGATATGCATGCGCGTCGGCATCGAACGACCGAAGCGTCGAAACTCCTATCCCGGTAAGCGCTCACGATATCAGAACTGGGTGACCTTCTCGCCTTTCGCCCTCGCCTTTTCCTCTTTTTCGAGAAACTGGCTGGCGAAATCCGCCGAGCGTGCGACATAGCGCCGGCAGGCTTCAGCGGCCGCGGCACCGTCGCGGCGCTCCAGCGCCTCGACGATCAGTTTCATCTGCGTCATGGACCCGATCAGGCGCTCCCTGGGTGCGACCCGTGTCGTTGCGTGGCGCAGCAGATTGATCCGCGCGCGCAACATGCGGACGAGAGAAGAAGCCGTCGTGTTACGCGCCCCGATAAACAAGATTTCGAAGAAGCGATCGATTTCTCGACTGAGGACCTCGGCATCGCCGGGTAAAAGACGTTCGGTATTCTCGTAGGCTTGACGTATGGCCTTGATGTCCGTCTGGCTCGCGCGCTCCGCAAAGTGCTTGGCCGCCTCACTTTCGAGAGCCGCGCGCACCTCATATATCTCGAGCGCCTGTTTCCGGCTCAGCACGGAGACGAACATCCCCTTGGTGCCTCGGCTTTCGACGAGCCCTTCGGATTCGAGATGACGCAGAGCTTCGCGAATGCTGCTGCGGCTTACGCCCGCCTGCTCGCACAGGTCGCGTTCCACAAGCCGTTGTCCCGGCTTGAGATGGTTCGAGAGAATGGCGTCCCGCAGCGATTTGAGGGTGCGTTCCCTCAGAGGCTCGACCTCCCTCTTGACCCATAGCGGACTCTTGGCATTGACCATAATGGCTCCCGATCCTGAGACATGGCGTGTCTGCTGTGCCGGTATCGTCAGCGGCCTCTTGTTCCTCTCTGCGCCATATCCATCGGCGATTTCTCAGGCCGCCTTCCAAACCTCGCGGAAGCGCGGAACCTCGTCGGCAATCCAGACGTAGTTGCGCACGTTGCTCTGCATGGCCGCGAATTCGATGGAAAAAAATAGCGGAATGTAGGGCAGGTCGTGCGTCATCAGCTCCTGCGCCTGGAAATAGAGAGGGATGCGGGCGCTCTGGTCCGTGATGCTCCGCGCCTCCGCGAGCAGCTGGTCGACTTCCGGATTCTTGTAACGGCTCGAGTTCCCGCTCGACTTGCTGTCGAAGAGGTAAGTGAACAGGCCGTCGGGATCGGGGCGCTGTGTCCAGCGGATCGGCAGAAAGCTGATCGCGCCCTGGATGAGCATCGGATACCAGTCGTTCATCGAGACCGGCACGATGTTGACCTTGAGGCCGACCGCCTTCAGCTGCTCCTGCGCGAGCTGGGTCACCTGCTGATAGATCGGCACCGGCTGTGTGGCGAGCTGCATTTCCGCTTGCGCCAGCGAGCCGAGCTCGGCGATGAGCGCCTTCGACTTGTCGGGATCGTAGGGATAGGACTTCAGGTTCGGGTCATACCACCACAGGCCCGGCGGCGTGAAGCCTTCCGCGACCGGCGCCTTGCCGTTCGTGATGATGTCGACCATGTGCTTGCGGTTTATGGCGTACGCCATCGCCTGGCGGAGCTTGATGTTGTCAAAGGGCGGGCGGTCGACGCGCATCTGCAACGACATCCATCGGCTACCCGGGCTGGGTGACAGTGCGATGTCCCTCGCCTGTGTCAGCGCCCGGACATCGAGCGGCGAGAGCGCGCTGGCGAAGTCCAGCTCGCGCGTCAGCAGGCGCGGTATGCCGACCGCCGAATTGGACATCAGCATGATGGTCACGCCGTCGAGATAGGGCTTCCCCGGCTCCCAGTATTCCCGGTTCTTTTCGACCACGATCTGCTGACCCTGCGTCCACGACTTGAAGACGAAGGGACCGGTGCCGACCGGATTCTGGCCGAAGTCGGCGCCGTACTTCTCCACCGCTTGCGGCGAGATCATGCAGCCTTCGCGCTGCGCCAGCATGCCGAGGAGGCTTGGCGAAGAGCTCTTCAGATTGAATACCAGCGTCGCATCGCTCGGCGCCTCGACGCTCGCGACCATCTCGAGGAGCTGCGGGCGCGACGGCGAGTGAACCTTCTCGTCCAGGCGCCGCTCGATATTCCACTTGGCGACCTTGGCATCGAATGCGGTTCCGTCGTGGAATTTGACCTCGCCGCGCAGGAACAGCGTCAGCGTCTTGCCGTCGCTCGAGGTCTCCCAGTGTTCTGCGAGCTCGGGAATGATGGTGAAGTCCGGCGCCAGTCCGACGAGCGTGTTGAAGATCAAATAGAGCGGCGGGCCTTCGGAGAAGTTGATCCGAAAGGTCGGATCGAGCGATTTCGTGTCGTTCTGCAACGCCACCACCAGTGTCCCGCCGGAGCGCGGAGTCTCTTCCGCCGAGGCCGTGAGGGCCCCGCCGAACGGGATTGGACTGGACGAAAGCAACGCGAGCTTGAGCAGGTCTCGCCGCAGCATAGCTGTTCCCTTTCTCGACCGTTGCCCCGGTCGACTACTCCAGTCGGATCTGTGGGTTCGCCGCAGCATAGAGCGCGTCAGCGAACGCATTCATCATCACTACCGCGGTGATCGTAATCATGCCAATCGCCAGCATCACCGGGTAATCACGGGAGAGGATCGAGTTCACGAGCAGCCTTCCAATACCAGGAATCGAGAACAGCGACTCCGTGACCACCGCCCCTCCCATCAATTGGCCGAGGCTCAAGCCGAGATAGGTTATGACGGGCAGAATGGCATTGGGGAGCACATGGCGGAAGGAGATGGCCGTTTCTCCGAGGCCCTTGGCTTTCGCCACCATGACGAACTGCCGCTCCGAGACGGCGTCGTATTCGGCGCGATAAATCAAGGTAAAGGACCCGTAGTAGTACGCCGACAGCGTCAGCAACGGCAGCAGGATGTGTCGGAGATGGGTGAACAAGCCTTCGGACCAGGGGGCCCATCCGATCGATGGGAACCATCCGAGCTCGACCGAGAAAATAAAGACGAGGCTCAATCCCAGGGCGAAGTTCGGCAAGGTGATGCCCACCATGGCAAAGGCCGTGGCGACAGGCCGGATGAGGCGACGACCGAAGGTCAGGCTGTTGACGACGATCGCGACGACGCCGGCGAACACGATCGACAGGATACCAAGCTCAAGCGTCACCGGCAGACTTGAAAGAACGATTTGGCCGACGGTCTGATGCGTGGAATAGGAACGACCGAGATCACCCCATAGCGCCTTGCCCATCCACTCGAGATACTGCATGACAAGCGGTCGATCGAACCCGAGCCGCGCATTCAGCTCGGCAATGCTCTCAGCGGTCGCATCCTGCCCCAGCATGAGGCCGGCCGGGCTACCCAGCAGACCGCCAACGCTGAAGAACAGGAGCGCCGTCATCAGGATCGCGCTCGGTACCGCCCAGACCAGCCGCTTTGCCAGGATCAGGAGCATCCTTCCTCTCTGTCGTCCGGCGCTATCCTTTCTTCAGCTTGCTGAGCAGGAAACCGCACGGAGCGGCGAACTCGGCGGCCGCATCGGATCCGAAGAAGCGGGCGCGCAGGTAGCCATGAATCATGCGCGGCGCCGTTCGCAATACGACCTCGTTGCCAGCGGCCGCAAGCCGATCCGCATAGGCGCGGCTGTCGTCGGCTAGACAGTCGAACTCCGCCAAGTGGACGTGCGCTGGTGGCAGATTGGCGAGGTCCGACGCCTTCAGCGGAGCGGCATAAGGATTGGACGTCGGGCGGCCCGAGCCGAGATAGACGTCCCACGCCTGATCAATGGAAGCAGTCGTGACGGGCGCATTCGCATAGAGCCGATAGGCAGGAGAGCTCAGATCATCGGTCAGGCATGCATAGTTCAATGCCTGCGCCCGGATCCGCGGCGCGCCGCGGTCGCGTGCCATGAGGCAGG
>Ga0209415_10000936_pt1 | contig 55804 bp, 48 predicted proteins | sample PeaSoiSIISIP2007_FD_187696 | JGI IMG/M metagenome (GOLD analysis project Ga0209415, IMG submission 187696) | Peat soil microbial communities from Weissenstadt, Germany - SII-SIP-2007 (SPAdes) (version 2) | ecosystem: Environmental > Terrestrial > Soil > Wetlands > Peat | place: Germany... | reverse complement strand
CCCACGTGCCCGCTTTTGGCAGGCAAGACGCTTTCGAGGCGCCCCCGTTATGACCGCTTCGGTACCTCTCCGGCAAATTGGAAAACCGAAACTCGAAAATAGAAAATCGCAAACGGTGAAGTAAGCTCTTAGGTATTTCTTCTCCTCTTCCGGAAGAACTCGCGCAGGATTTCTGCGCACTCATTCGACAGCACGCCGGAAACGACCTCAACCTGGTGATTCATTTTGGGGTGGTTGAGGACTGTCAGGGCTGAACCGCACGCACCCGCCTTAGAATCCGGGGTTCCGTAAACGACGCGACGCAGACGGGCCTGCGTGATGGCGCCGGCGCACATCGCGCACGGTTCAATTGTAACATAGAGGTCGCAGCCTTTCAGCCGGTAGTTCCCAAGCTTTTTGGCGGCGCGCCGCAGGGCCAGTATCTCCGCATGAGCTGAGGGGTCCGAGAGCCCCACGGGGCGATTGTGCGCTCGCGCGATTATCTTTTCGTCCTGGACCACCACCGCTCCCACGGGCACTTCCCCTCGCATTTCGGCCTTTCGTGCTTCCCGTAAGGCGCGACGCATGAAATCCGCGTCCGCGGTTGCGAAGGTCTCAGATGACAATCGACGGGTCATTGGAGTATCGTAGCAACGAAGAAGCGAAGTGGAAACTGGAAATCGGAAACTGGAAACTGGCCATCCTGCGGTTACACTCGCAGGCGAGGATGAAATTATACAGAAGGAGGCGTTTAAGTTGATGATTAACCGAAGAGATTTTATAAAGGGCACCGCCGCAGGTGTGGCCACGATTGCGGCGGCATCCGATTTAACCCGCACTGTTTTTGCCAATCCTTTTGGAAAGCCCGTTGGACTGCAGCTTTACACGGTGCGCGAACAACTCGAAAAGGACGTGCCGGGGACACTCAAGAAAGTGGCCGCCATCGGGTACAAGGAAGTCGAGATTTATGACCTCTACGGAATGTCACCGGCCGCGTTTTCAAAGCTGGTGAAGGACAACGGCCTGACCGCAGTCAGCGGCCATTATCTGCTGGATGTTGAAAAGACCCAATGGGAGAAGAAGGTCGCTGAAGCCAAGGAATTAGGCCTCAAGTACATGGTGCATGCCATACTCGACCCGCCGGAGCGCAAGTCGCTTGACGACTATAAACGGCACGTCGAATTGTTCAACAAAAACGCTGAGCATTCGCATAAGGCCGGGATCCAGTTCTGCTATCACAATCACGATTTTGAATTTCAGAAATTCGGTGGGGTCACGGTCTTCGATTATCTTATGAAAAACCTGGATCCGCACCTGGTGCAGTTTGAGATGGACTGCTTCTGGGTGACGCATGCGGGGCAAGATCCGGTAGCCTTGATGAAGAAGCACCCCGGCCGCTTCCCGCTGCTGCACATCAAGGATCTGAAAGCAGGGATTGCGCCCTCAACCGACTTTGACGCCCGGATGGGATTGTTCACCGAGGTGGGGAAGGGTGTTATCGACTGGAAGCGGATTTTTGCGGCTGCGCCCACCGGCGGCATGAAGTACTTCTTCGTCGAGCAGGATTATTGCGAAATCCCGCCTCTGGAGAGCATCAAGGTCAGTTACGAGTTTCTGCACAAGCTGACTGTCTAGATCAGCGTTTGTGTTGGGCGCGCAACGGCCCTGTTTGGGGGCGGATGTAACCCCGTCCCGCCGAAGCGGGCGGGACGCCCGCACCACAGCGGGACACCCTCTCCCCAAGGGAGAGGGCCAAAATGCCTTCGTCATTCACCCAGAGGGAGAAGTTGGCCCTTTTCGAGGTGACGCGTCACGGTGGCGTGGCGGGCGGCGCGCGGATCGTGCGTCACCATGATGATGGTTTTGGAAAAATCCCGATTCAATCGCGAGAGGATGTCGAGAATCTCCTCGGCGGAGTGAGCGTCCAGGTCGCCCGTGGGCTCATCGGCCATGAGCAGAGTGGGATCGGTAACAATGGCGCGCGCGATAGCGACGCGCTGTTCCTGGCCGCCGGAGAGTTGCCGCGGGTAGTGCTGGATGCGCTCTTCCAAGCCGACCAGCTTCAACGCCGCGATCACATGCTCTCTGCGTGCTTGCGAAGACAGCTTGGTGAGCAGAAGGGGCAACTCGACATTCTCGAAAGCGGTGAGGACCGGAATCAAGTTAAAAGTCTGGAACACAAAACCCACGTGCACGTTTCGCCATGCGGCCAGACGGTCCTCGCTCATGCTGGCCAGGTCTTCGCCCAGAACGCGCAACTGCCCCTGAGTGGGGCGATCGATTCCGGCGATCATATTCAGGAGGGTAGTCTTTCCGGAACCGGAAGGGCCCATAAGGCAGAGAAACTCGCCCTGCGAGACGGTCAAATTCACATCCTCGAGCGCCGAGACCTGGAAAGAGTCGCGCCGGAAGATCTTGGAGAGGCCTTTAGTTTCAACTACGGTATTATCCATTGAGAGTACCTTTAATTTATAAGCAATCAGTTATCAGTAATCAGTTCTAAGAACGCGACGACCCCCTCACCCGGCCCGCGGCGTCTGATGAAAGCGCCGCCGCGGTCCACCCTCTCCCCCAAGGGGGAGAGGGAATCGTGCCATCGTGCCTCGTACCCACTCCCGGCCCCGCTGCCAACTGCCAACTGCCAACTGCCTACTGCCAACTGCCTACTGCCAACTGCCTACTGCCTACTGCCTGCTGCCTTCTCCCTCACGCGCTGGCCTGGGGTCAAAGCATCGACTCCCCGCACGACGATCCGGTCGTTGGGTGAAAGGCCATCGACAATCTCGATGCGGTCGCCGAGGTCCCGTCCCACCTGGATTTCGCGGAGCCGGGCGTGCGAACCCTCGACGACGAAAACAGCCGTCTTGCCGTCTCTTTGGGTCGTGGCGGCGCGGGGGACGGTAATGATATCGCGCGCGGAGTGCTTCTGGTTTTCCTCCGGCGCCAGGAACGATACGTGTGCGTTCATTTCGGGGCGCAAGTAAGCGTCCGGGTGCAGGATTTTCACACGCACTTCGATGGTGGCCTTCTGCCGGTTGGCCTCGGGCGCAATTTCGGCCACGACGCCCTGGTAAACGCGGTCGGGATAAGCGTCCGCCGTAACACTGCATTGCTGCGCCGCTGAAATCCGGGAAAAGTCGTTCTGGTTGATGTCGAGTTGGGCCTGGAGGTCGTTCAGATCGGCAACGGAGGCGACGGAGGCTTTGACGCCGCCGGTGCCGCCAAAGTTCATGGTGGAAACCATTTCGCCTTTTTCGACCAGCCGCTCGAGCACGGTACCGGTGACGGGAGCGCGGATCAGGGTCGAATCGAGCATGGTTTGGGCGTACTTGACGGCGGCCTCAGCCTGCGCGACCTGGGCACGAGCGTATTCGATTTCTTCGATGCGAGGCCCGATCTTCACCATCTCGTAGTTCTTGCGGGCGCTTTCGAGTTGGTTGCGGGTCACGTCGTATTGCATTTGCGCGGCATCGAGCTGAGACTGCGAGGCGATCTCCTGCCGGAGCATCTCCTTGTTTCGCTTGAGGGTGATGTCGGCGTTCTGGAAGTTGGCCTGGGCCTGGTCCATCGCGGCCTTGGCGGCGTCGATCTCCTGCGGGCGCGAGCCGGTTTCGAGTTCGCGCAGGCGGGCGTTCAGGACTGACACGTTGGCCTTGGCCTGATCGAGTTGAGCGGCGAACTCCGTGTCTTCGAGGCGGACGATCACCTGGCCCTCGTGAACCCGGTCGCCCTTCTCGACGCCCACCCAAGCTACTTTTCCCACCACCTTCGAGCTGACGTCGATCGGATGATGGGCCACAATATATCCTCCCGCGGTTAAAACCACACTGCCCGTCTGGCCGCCCGGTTCGAGCGCCGGCCGCCCCACCTCAACCTCGACCGCGTTGCCCAGCAAGCGCGCCACCGCCAGGAGAGCGCCCGCCAGCAACACCACCCCCAGCACGATGTACAGGATCGGACCGCGGCCTCCTTTGTCTTTCTGGTCCAGCGCGTCCTTCTGCGACCGGTCGATTTGCAGGACACGCAAGTCCTTCGATCCTGGGTCAACTGGGGCCATGCTCTCCGGTGCTCCTCCGGGGTTGCGCTGCAACGTTACAACCCCCTCACCCGGCTCGCCCCGGCTGATGAAAGCGCCGGCTGCGAGCCACCCTCCCCCCCAAGGGGGAGAGGGCTGTTTATGCCAGTTTCCAACTGCCGACTGCCAACTGCCTCCTATTCGACTCACGCTCTCTTCCCTAGTCCCTAGCCCCCAGCCCCTAGTCCCTACGCCGACCGCAAGGCGGTCACAATGTTTTCGTGCGCGGCCCGCCAGGCGGGGAACAGGCCGCCCAGGAAACCCATAAAGGCCGCGAAGATTATGCCGCTCAGCAGCAAACCCGGGGTGACGCGGAAATTGAAGGCCACTTCGCTGAAGGTAGCAAAGTTGGTGGTGCCCGTGGTCAAGCCGTTGACCGGCAGCGCCAGCAGGCAGCCCAAAGCGCCGCCGAGCACCGCGATGAGAATCGACTCGAAGACGAACGAGAGGAGAATGCTCCCCCGCGAGTACCCCAGCACACGCAGCGTCCCGATTTCCTTGGTGCGGCGGGCCACGGCCGCGTACATGGTATTCATGGCGGCGAAGGACGCGCCCACCGCCATCAAGACTGCAATGAACAGACCGAGGGCTTTGATGGGAGCTGCAAAACGGGTTTGGCTTTCGTAGTACTCGCGCTCGGTCTGAGGTTTCAAGTGCAGCCGGCGGTCGTTCGAGATCTGGTCGCGCAGTCCGGTGATGCTGCCCGCGTCGGCGGCGCGCACCATCACGCTGGAATACGCCTCACGGTCAAAGTCCGTGGCCAGGTCATTCACATCCGCCCAGATTTCCGAGTCGTAAGCGGTGTCGCCCGCCTCGAAGGTGCCGACTACGGTCCAATAGCCCTTGGCGAATTTCACTTTGTCACCTAAGCCGCAGTTCTGAAACCGGCCGGCGATTTTCCGGCTCGCGATGACTTCCCTGAGGCCGGATTTGAAGAAGCGGCCCTCGACCATCTTAAACTCCGGGCGAAGCGCAGGGCCATCCGGTCCCAAGCCGCGAATCGTCACGTTGGAGCCCTGCGTTTCTCCCCGCCGCGGAAGGTTGATGAGGACAATGAGTTCGGGAGAAACCCAAGGCTCACCCTTGTCCGTTTTGGCGATCCCATGAAGGTACTTGATCACCTGGAGCGAGTCGCGAGTGACGGAACTGGTGGCTTCCGATTGCGCGCCCTCACGCATGATGAGCACATTCAAGGGCTGTCCGGTGGCGGACAGAGAGAGTTGGAGCCCCTGGGCGAGCGCCATGAGCACCACAAACACCGCGACCGTGAGGGTGATACTGAAAGCCGTCATGAGCGTGGTGGTCCGCCGAACCAGAAGATTGCGGAAGTTGTACTTCAGTGGTATGGCCATGGCTGACTATCCCCTCGTCGCAGCGACAAAACGGTTTCCCTCCTTGTTACGGAGGGGCCAGGGGTGGTTGTCGTGCATCCGGCCACCACCCCCTGCCCCCTCCTCCTTCGGAGGAGGGGAGTTCATCCCGAAGGAGCGTTTTTGCTTGCCAGGGCACGGATGCCCGCCAATGAGAATTCGGCGATTTGCCTGGCAATCTCGTCGACATACTGCGGCGTAAATTCCAGGTTCGGATCCATGTGCTTCAGCACGGGCTTTCCTCCGGTGAAGAAGAAGCACTGCGCGTGCACCATTCCCGTGCAGAATTGCGTGCGAGGGTCGCCGGCGGGCAGGCCGGAGACCTCGCTGACCAATTGGGCCACGCGCCGGCCGCTAGGAAGAATCCCCTTTTCGACAATAAGTCCGAATGCCGGACTGGGCTGCGCCATCTCGCGGCCGATCAAGTCCACGAGCCAATTCTTCTCCTCACCCATGACGCGCCTTACCATATGGCGTATGTAGTCGCGCAAGCGCTTCTCCGGGGGCTCGCCTGCGGCGGCGTCCAGGGCTTCCTGTTTGGCGCGATCCATGGCGTCGGCGACCATTCCGATCACTTCCTTGTAGAGGCCCAATTTGTCGCGGAAGTGGTAGTTGACAGCCGCAGGGTTTGCACCCGCCAAGTCGCAGATTTCGCGCACGCTGGTGTTCTTGAAGCCCCGATCGGCAAACAGCATGGTGGCGGCCTGGAGCAGGCGTTGGCGGGTTTCGTGATCGGCGTGTTTAGGGCTCATCAATTCAAACGCACGTTTCAAACAACTGTATAAAACAAGTGATTGAATTTGTCAAGAGAGTTTGTCTAGCCCCCTCGGAGGCCTTCCTTAACCCCGAAGTCCAGTTCGTTTTCAGCAAGAAATGCGATTTTGTGCCGCTTTTGGGATCAGATTTGGACCTGTTTCCGCTAAAATTTGAGTTCGTTTTGTGCATTTCAAGACCCTATATCGTTTGTTTGCAATAGTTTCTTGAGTTCGTTCCCACGATTTTTAGCATCTCTTCATTTGCCCAGCCCGGCTCAGGCACCGCCAGGGCCTTTTTGTCTTCTTCCTTTCGATCCAAAGCGCTCTGCCCAAGCGGAGCGGCCTAAAAGTCAATCACAGTAGGCTACCACAAAAAGGCCGGCGTGTCAAGAGGAAAATGCAGGCGACAGGGTTGGTTGCGGACGGTTGACTGCCGATCGACTTTTTGTCATCGACTTTCGGATCAGGTTTGTCCGTAATCGGCCACCGGAAATCGACCATCGGCAATTCCCCTACCCTACTGACCGTAGGGCTTCAGAGATATTGCCTTTGGCTGCGCGGTAGGCCGGCCAGCCCGCGGACAAAATGGCCAGGACGACGGACAGGGTCATGCAGAGGAGAATAGTCTCCGGCCGCATTCGCATGTCCGCAAAGACCATGGAGCCGACCTGCCGCAGGGCCATGGCGTCGTAGAGCAGCGTGGCGCCGCCCACGCCCAGCGTCGCACCGCCCACGGTCACAGCCAACGACTCGCCTACGAAAAGCGCCAGCACATGGCGCGAGTTGAATCCCAGGCTGCGCATCAAGGCCGCTTCGGTCACCCGTTCACGGATGGACATTGCCACGGAGTTGGCCACAATCAGCAGCACAGCAAAGGTCACCGCCAAGCCGACCATGAGGATGATGCCTCGAACGTTGCCCAGCATCGAGATGAAAGAGAGAAGGAAGGTGCCTTCCGCCTCCGTCTTGGTTTCGGAATCGGTATCCCGAAAGGTCTGGTCAATGGCCTGGCCGACGCGCGCGGCGATTTCTGGGCGTTCGACGCGAATCCAGTAAAGATTCACCTGGTTGAATTCGTGCATGGCTTCGTTCAGGTAGTCATAATGGAAATAGAACTGATCGTCGGGCCCGCCCGAGAAGGTTCCGCGCAAGACAAGTTCAGGGGAAATTCCGTAGGGACTGCCCATCAGAGTGATCCGGTCGCCGATCTTCCAGTGGAACTTGTCGATCAACTGGCGGCCCGCCACCGCCGCTACGCGCTCGCTTTTGAACGCCGCCAGTTGGTCGGGAGCGATGCGGGACATGTCGAGCACGTCGAACACCGCGTTGGCATCGACAGCGAAATTGCTGAACGAGTTGACGGGGTCCTTCCAGTAGGCACCAAACCAATTCATGGGAGTGACGGCGACGACGCCCGGCACAGCTTGGATTCTCTGCCGGAAACTGGCCGGCATCGTGAAGGTCAGGCCGGTCAAGCGGCGCACCATCATGCGCGGACTTCTTTCCTCGCCCTCGAAGGGCTTGCCGAGCGCGGTGTAGACCATGGCCAGAGACGAGAGGAGGAAAAGCGAAACGGCCACACTCGAGGCCGTAAGTATCGTCCGCCGTTTATTGCGGAGCAGGTTTCTTAGTCCTAGTCGCAGCATAAGTTGACAGTTCACAGTCGACAGTTGACAGTCAAAAGTCAAAAGTCGAAAGGTTAAAGTCTAAAGTCTAAAGTCTAAAGTCCAACTGATGTCGACGTACCGCGCAACTTTTTACTCTCCAGCTTGTCACACCTTGTTCGCTCAACTTCTAGCCTTTACCCTTTAACCTTCACCCTTTCTCAGCCGACGTGCCGCAGCGCCTCTGCGATGTTCATGCGGGAGGCGCGTCATGGGTCTCGGCCCATTCTACGCGCAACGTGTGGGAAATGTTCAAAGGGAATTCACGCGGGTGACAATTTGGCGTTATCCCGTGTAGCGCAGCGCCTCAGCGATGCTCAGGCGCGAGGCGCGGTAAGCCGGGACCAGAGTGCTGGCGAGGCTGGTGAGGATGGCAATCCCCAAGGCGGAGAGCAGGCCAGGCGCGCCGATTTCGAGGTTGACGAGCAGGCCGCCTCCGAGCGCGTATCCGCCCACGGCATGGCAGATTGCCCAGGCGGCGAGGCAACCCGTCGCGGCCCCCACCAGGGAGATCAAGAAAGACTCCTCCGTGAGCATGGTCAGCAGGGTATTGGTGGAGAAACCCAGGGCGCGAAGCACCGCCAGTTCCGTAATACGCTCGCGGATGGACATGGCCATGGTATTCGCCAAGATCAGCAGAACCGCGAAGACTACGGCCCCGGAGACGCTGACCAGAATCAGCTTCACATTGCCCAGCCAGGAGATGAAATTCACCACGAATTGTTTGACGGTTTGGGTGCGGGTTTGGATCGTTTCGTTTTGGAATTGCGCATCAACGTTCTTCATCAAGGACGGCATGACGTCGGTTGAGTTAGCCAGAATCCAAAACTGACCGGTCACGTTAGGACTTCCCAGGACATCATTCAGGTAATCCCAGTGGAAAACCAGGTAGGACTGCTCTTGTTCCTGGTCGGAATCATAGATGCCGCGGAGAATCAGATCGACGCCAAGCCCGAAATAGTTGGGGCTGCTCACATGGATGCGGTCGCCCACCTTCCAGCCGTATTTATTGGCGGTGCCGCGCGCCGCGAGCGCCGCCACCTTCTCGCGCATAAATTGCTTCTTCGCGTCTTCCGGCAATTGCCAATTGGGGAAGAACGTGAACAGCACCTGGGGATCGAGACTCAGCGAGGGGATTACCGTGTCTTCGTTCTTGTATCGAGCGTCGAACCAGAAGACCTGGGTGACGGCGCGCACACCCTCCAGCCGTTCGATGCGGTTGCGGTAGCTGATCGGCATCGGTTGGATCGCCGAAGTTCTGGCTGCCACGATCAGAACCAGGTGGGAACGCTCGGTGTCGGAGGCCGGCGGCGCCTCCAGAAAACGATAGGCGGCGAAGAAAACGAGGAGAAGAGCGAACGAGACCGCCATGCTCGCCACCGTCAGCAGCGATCTGCGCCGATTACGGACAACGTTGCGGAGGACCAACCAGAATAGCGGCATAGGGCAAAACCACAAAAGCATCGCCTGTGCCACAGATTGGCACAGTTCGCACTTTTCCCGCAAAGGGGTGATCGTTCAACCAACATATCGCAGGGCCTCCGCGATGCTGATGCGGAAAGCTCGGTATGCCGGGACCAGGGTGGTGGCAAAGCTCGTCAGGATTGCAACGCCTAAAGCAACCAGTGCCCCGGGCAGACCTATTTCAAGATTGACGAGGAAGAGACCCCCGAGGGCATATCCCGCCACCGCCCGGCAGATTGCCCAGGCGGCCAGGTAACCAGCAGAAACCCCTACCAGGCAGATGACAAATGACTCAGCCGTGAGCGACATCAACAGGGTATGGGTGGGGAAACCCAGCGCCCGGAGAACGGCAAGTTCCGTAGTGCGCTCGCGGATGGACATTGCCATGGCATTTGCCACGATCAGCAAAACGGCAAATGTCACAGCAGCAGAGATGCCGAGCAACATCAACTTCACGTTGCCGAGCCGAGAGAGGAAGTCTAAGACCACTTGCTTTACGGTTTGGGTGCGGGTCTCGACCGCTTCGTCCCGGAACTGGTCGTCGACGGCTTTCATCAGGATGGGCATGTCATCGGCTGAGTCAGCCAGGATCCAGAACAGCCCGGTCAGATTGGGGCTCCCGCGGATGTCGTTCAAGTAATCCCAGTGGAAGACCAGGTAGGACTCCTCTTCCTTGGAATCGTAGACGCCCCGAAGAATCAAATCGATGCCCACCTCGGAAAAGCGTGGGCTGCTCACATGGATATGGTCGCCGAGCTTCCACCCGTATTTACTTGCGGTACTGCGCCCCGCAATTGCTGCCGCTTTCTCACGCGTGAACTGCTCTTTCTCCGCCGGCGGCAATTTCCAGTCAGGAAAGAAAGTAAAGAGAACTTGCGGGTCCAGACTGAACGACGCGATGACCGCGTCTTCGCCTTTGTACCTGGCGTCGACCCAGGAGACTTGGGTAACTGCGCGGACGCCCTTCAGGCACTCGATCCGGCTTCGATAGCTAACGGGCATGAGCTCCGATGGCGAAGCGCTCGCTGTTACCACCAGGATAAGGTGTGAACGGTCAGTCGCCGAGGCGGGCGGCGACTCCAGGAAACGGTAGGTGGCGAAGAAAATAACCAGAAGAGCGAACGAAACCGCCATGCTCCCCGCCGTCAGCAGCGATCGCCGCGGATTACGGACGATGTTGCGGAGGACCAACCGGTGGAGGCGCATGGACCTATTATTGCTCGGGCGTCGGGAAAAGCGAAATTCGAAAATCGAAACTCGTGAGCTGTGCTGCAGCTTTGATAGATCGTCACGGCGTCATTTGCGAATTTCGAGTTTCGGATTTCGATACTCGAGTTTCGGCCTTAGCCCACGTAGCGCAGCGCCTCCGCGATGCTCATTCTCGAGGCTCGCAGCGAGGGGAGCAAGGCGCTGACAAGGCCTACGGCGGCTGAGATTCCCAGACCCAACGCCACGGTTGCGTAATTTACGCCGAAATCCGCAAGGAAGCCGCCTTGATTCATGACGTATCCGGTGCCCACGTAAAATCCAAATCCCGCAACCAATCCGGCGAGTCCTCCCACGAGAGTCGCCACGATGCGTGTGGCCTTCATCCAGGTGCGCGAAACGGAAGCTCCCGCGAAGAGCACCCAGGTTCCATAGGCCGCCAGCACTGCGACGCCCAGAGCGTAGAGCATGGGGAAGGCTTTCCCCTTTGTCGAGGTGATATGGATGAATCCATACGTCGTCTTGGCGCCGAGGGCGCCGAGCATGCCTCCCAGCACTGCGATGGCTACGGACTCGCCGACGAGCAGGTAAAGGATAGCGTTTTGGCGGAAGCCCAGGGTTTTCAGGACAGCTACCTCACCGGTGCGCTCGCGGATCGACATCGCCATGGTGTTTCCCGCCACCAGCAGGATGGTAAAAGCCACGGCCAGGCAAACGACGTTCAACAATAACTTAATATTACCCAGCATGGATACGAAACCAAGGTTGAAGGCTTTCTCGGTTTCTGTTTTGGTCTCTGCGTCGGTATTCCGGAACGTGCCGTCAATCCGTTCGGCCAGACGAGGAACGTCCTCGGGCGTGGCGGCCTTCACATAGAACGATCCGGTGCGCTCGGGGCGGCCCAGGGATTCATCGAAGTAATCCCAGTGGAAGTACATGGCGCGCTCGTTGGCGACGTCTTCCGCGTCGGTGTAAACGGCGCGAATGATGAACTCCAAATCCACGGGATAAACCGTTCCCTTCAAGGTTACACGGTCGCCCAGTTTCCAATGGTACGTTTCCATCAGCTTGTTGCCCACCAGGGCTGCCACGCGCTCTCGTTTCCAGGCGGTGAGCTGGTCGGGAGGAATCGCGAACTCATCGGCGATCTTTTCAAAGTCGTCAACTTCCGTGGCGAAGTTAGCGAAGAAGTTGCTCGGGTCGGCATAATATCCGCCGAACCAATCCATGCACTCGACGTACTTCACCCCAGGCAGGGCCGCAATGCGCTGTTTGTAGGCGATGGGCATCGTCTCCGTCATGCTCGTGGCGCGGTGGACCACCAGTCGCAGGTTTGAACTATTGGACAAGCCCACTGTTTCAAGATTGTGCAGGACGGCCTGGAGCGTGCTGACCAGAAAGATGGAAACACCGATGCTCAGGACAGTGAGCACCGTGCGGCGCGGGTTGCGCGCGGTGTTCTTCAAGATGAGCCGAATGATCTTCATCGCGATTCTCGCGCCCGGCAAACGGCCTCGAAGCCTCAGAACCTCGGACCGGCCCCTGCGCGCACAGAAGTTATGCAAAAGGACATTTAGGTGAATCAAGCCTTGCGAAAACAATATTGTAGCATGGGAATGCGGTTGCCGTGGCGCGGGCCGTCGGCGGGAGTCCGGCACATGTCATCCTGAGGCGCCCCGATCTGATCGGGGCGAGGAAGGATCTCGGCGGTTGCTCGGCATTGCAGGCCCGGGGGAACTGCGGGGATCCTTCGCTGCGCTCAGGATGACAGTCAGAGTGGGGCTTTCCGTAGCCCGTCGGGCTGGCGGGACCAGTGATGACTCAAATGCCGGTGTGAGATAAACTGAAGCGAAGGGGGGACCTAACCATGTCAGTCGAGATGAAGAGGGCTTACGAGGCGCCCACCCCCAACGACGGGTACCGCGTTCTTGTGGATGGGCTCTGGCCCAGAGGTGTGACCAAGGCGGAATTGAAGCTCGACGCTTGGATGAAGGAAATCGCGCCTTCGGCCGCGCTGCGGAAATTCTACTGTCACATTCCTGAGAAGTGGGAGGACTTCAGGAAGAAGTACCGCCAGGAGCTTTCAAATCCTCCGCGCAAAGCCCTGCTCGAGGAGTTGGTGGCGCAAGCCCGCCAGGGCCGGCTCACACTGGTCTTGGGTTCCCGCGACGCGGAGCGCTCCAACGCCGCTGTCCTGGTCGAGGTGATTCGGGGGAAATTGAATCATTGAGTGATTGAGTCATTGAGTCATTAACCTGCAATCGTCTTTGCGAACGCCGGAATGACCGGCGTTTAAGTAGAGACGCACTTTGATGTGGCACGGCCATCTTGGCCGTGAGCGCGCACGGGCAGGATGCCCGTGCCACCGGAAGCTGAGGGGGCACAGTAGATGAGATACAACGTGATCATCGCAATTATGCTTGGTGTGCAAGCAGTAGGCCTGCTTCATGGTGCGCAAGCTCAGCAGAAAGAAATATTGGGCCGCTTTTTCGGCAAGAAGGCGTATACGCCGGCGCCGCTGCCCAAGTATGCGGAAGTGAAGAGCGAACTGCCGTCGCCGATCTACGATGATAACCCTCTCTGGGTAAAGACCTACTGGAAGGCCTGGGAGTTAGGTTTCCGTCATTTTCAGGAGCCGGCTCCGCAGAGCGGTTTTGTTTCTCAATTCATCGACGCGGCTTTCAACCAGAACATTTTCCTTTGGGACAGTTGCTTCATGACCATGTTTTGCAACTATGCCTATCCCCTCGTGCCGGGAATTTCGACGCTGGATAATTTCTATGCGAAGCAGCATGAAGACGGCGAGATCGGCCGGGAAATCGTCAGGGCCACGGGCGTTGATTTCGACGCGTGGATAAACCACGAGAACGCGCCGCTCTTCAGCCGCTGGGGATGGCCGGGGCTCAACGACAGCTCAGATCTTGACCGGAGGACCGCGGTAACCTACAGCGGCCGGACTCCGCCCCCGGTGAACCCGAAACTGACTCTGGACGCGCTGGACCACCCGATCCTGGCGTGGGCCGAACTGGAGCATTATCGGATTACCGGGGACAGCAGCCGGTTGCCGGAAGTGTGGGAGCCGCTGACCCACTACTATGGGTCTCTCCAAACATACCTGAAACAAGGGAACGGACTCTACGTTACGGACTGGGCAAGCATGGATAATTCCCCACGCAACGCCTACCTGAAAGGCGGGGGAACGGGAATTGATATTTCCGCCGAGATGGCGCTTTTTGCAAGGCAGCTTGCCGACATCGCGCAAATTCTCGGCAAAAGCGACGAAGCCCGGCAGTACTCGGCGCAAGCGGACGAGCTTGCAAAGCTCATCAACGATCGAATGTGGGACGAGCAGCGAAAGTTCTACTTCGACCTCACACTGGACGGCAAGCTTGCCCCCGTCATGACGATTGCGGCCTACTGGACTTTGCTGGCGGATGTCGCTTCACCCGTGCAAGCGGCCGCCTTGGTTGCGGAACTGAAGAACCCGGATACTTTCGGGCGGACCAACCCTGTGCCTACGCTGGCCGCCAACCAGGAGGGATACGAGCCGGGCGGGGGATATTGGCGCGGTTCGGTCTGGGCGCCCACGGAAACCATGGTCCTTCGAGGTTTGGAGAACTACGGCTACAACGATTTTGCGCGCGACATCGCCTTGAAGCACTTGGATATGGTGGCCAGAGTTTTCGACAAGACAGGAACAATATGGGAGAACTACGCGCCGGATGCCCTTGAGCCCGGCAAGCCCGCAGCGGCGGACTTCGTGGGTTGGAGCGGCATCGCACCCATCACGTACCTGCTCGAGTACGCCATCGGGCTTAAAGCGGATTCTCTTCACAACCGATTGGATTGGCAGTTGCAGCCGGGCGGCCGCCGCGGCTGCGAGCGTTTTCGATTCAACGGACACGTCGTCTCGCTTGTCGCGGAGCCTCAACCCGGCGTGGTGAAGGGGGAGAGAATCAGCGTGCAATCCGATGGGCCGTTTGAGCTGCGCGTTCGATTTGCGGGAGTGGAGAAACAGTTTTCCATTTCAGGCGGCAAGCAGGATTTCGAAGTATATGCTAATAAGTAGCAGCATCCGGGAGTGAATAATGGCGGCCCGTCGGCGTTTCGAGTTTTTGATGGATACGGATCAGTACGCGCAACTACGCGCCTTGGCACGGTGGAGAAAGACTTCGGTTGCGGAGTTGATTCACGGCGCAGTGCGAGAGTTCTACTTCACGCCGCCTGCGGATCGAAAACTTCTTGTCGATGGCATACTTGGTCTTAAGTTGCCCGATATCGCTTGGCGTAAGGCGAAGAAGGGGATAGAGGCCGCCCATGCAGGTCTATATCGCCGAGAGCCGTGACTGAACCGCTATCGCGGCATCTTCACCCAACGTTTCGTCCCGGAGATCCTGTCAATCTCTTTTGCTAGTGTCAGCACTTTTCCGGGCTTATTACACCCTTCGAGTACGTGCTTGGAATGAGCTCTGACGCTTGCCGTGATGTGCACTTCCGGAAAGTCAAGGCAAACAGCGTCCGTCTCGTCCCATTGGAAAAAGTGCTCGTTTTGAAGTCGCCTTACTAGCTTTTGCGCACTTGGTACCGGAATGACGCGCTCGCGTACGCCTTCAACACGCACATACGCATTTCCTTGGTATCGTACCCGCCCATTCCCGAGAATAGTAACCTCATAGTCGGGACACGATCCGACGCAGCCAACTCGCTTTAGAGTTATTGAGAAATCAGCCAAATTGGCATCGTCCTGCGCGCTGCATGGGGTAGATACGGCAAGCGCAAGTACCAAAGCTGTGCAAACGACTAACGGTTTCATGCCAAGACCTTACACCCAATCGAGGCCAAATTCTACGATTTGGCGGGACCTCTCGGCTGGGGAACACAAGAAACCCCTCACCCGTCCGGCGACGGCTGATGAAAACGCCGTCGTCGGACACCCTCTCCCCAAGGGAGAGGGCAGTCTATTCGAAGCGGAGCGTACTGCCCGCCTGCCGACTGCCTACCTGCCCACCTGCCGATCTGCCCACCTGCCGATCTGCCCACTGCCTACCGCCTAGTGCACAGGCGCGGTGGGGGCGGCGCGGAGCTGGATCTTCTTCATGAGGAACATGAACGGCATCATGGCGAGGAAGGTCATGCCGAGCAGCCAGAACGTGTCGGTATAAGCGAGCATGCTGGCTTGCCGGAGCAGGTTGCTGTACATCAAGCCATTGGCCTGGTTGAGCGCCTGCACGGGATTTGACCCCTGCGACATCAGGAGATGGCTGGCGCCCGAAAGGGAGGCAGCGTAGGCGGGGTCGAGGGGAGTCAGGTGGCTGACCAGTGTGGACTGATGGACCTGCGCCCGGCGGGCAAGCAAGGTGGCGACGTTGGCGATTCCGACGCTTCCGCCGATGTTTCGCGCCAGATTAATGATGCCCGTAGCATTGTTCATCTTTTCTTTAGGAATGAAGTAAAACGCCATGACGTTGATGGGAGTAAACAGAAACGCCATGCCGAGCCGGGAATAGGCCCAGGAGCTGACGATGGTAGCGAAACTGATCTGGAGGTTGAAGTGGGCCATGTGGAGGAGCGAGAAACCGGTGATGGCCAGCCCGATGGCCACCAGCCATCGAGCCTCCACCACCTGGGTCAGGCGGCCCACGATGGGGAGCGCGATGAGGACCAGCAGGCTGCCGGGAGAAAGCACCAGCCCGCTCAGCAAAGCAGTGTAGCCTAGTAAGGTTTGCATGAGCAGCGGCAGCAGCACCGTGCTTCCGTAGAGCACGAACCCCAGCATGAACATGGTGAAGGTGGCGAGGGCGAAGTTGCGGTCTTTGAGCATGCGCAAATCCACGATGGGATCGTCGCTGTATAACTCCCACAAGACCGCACCCACCAGGCCGACCAGCGCGATCGCCGAGCATGCGATGATGAGATTCGAGCCGAACCAGTCTTCCCGCTCGCCTTTATCCAATACCACCTGCAAGAAACCGAGACCCACGCCGAGCAGACCCAGCCCGATGTAATCGATCTTGGCTTCGCGCCAGTTCTTCCTGACCAGATAGGGAGGGTCGAAGATCAAGAGATAGGTGAAAATCAGCGAGAGGACGCCGACCGGGATGTTGATGAAGAATATCCAGCGCCAACTGTAATCGTCGGTGATCCAGCCACCCAGCGTGGGGCCAAGGATGGGCGCCACGACCACGCCCATGCCGTAAATGGCCATCGCCATTCCTTGCTTGTGCTTGGGAAAACTCTCCACCAGGATGGCTTGTGAGATGGGTTGAAGAGCTCCTCCGCCGGCGCCTTGCAGAATGCGGAAGAAGACCAGAAGAGGCAGCGTGGGAGCCAGCCCGCACAGGAACGAGCTGATGGTGAAAATGGCCACGCAGGTCATGTAAAACCGCTTGCGCCCGAACAGGGAGGAGAGCCAGCCGGTAAGCGGCAGAACGATGGCGTTCGAGACCAGGTAGGAGGTCAGGACCCAGGTACTTTCGTCGACGCCCGCCGAGAGGTTGCCGGCGATGTGCGGCAAGGCCACGTTGGCGACACTGGTGTCCAGCACCTCCATGAAGGTGGCCAGCATCACCGTCAGGGCAATCACCCACGGGTTCGTCACTCCATCTTGGCGAGCGCGAGCGAATAAACTTCTCATTCCTTTAAGTGGTTCGTCCTGTTTCTGTCGTTCTGAATCCTTGTTTACTCCCTTTCTGATCCCAACGTAGCGCCGAGCGATAGCTCGGCACCTGCCGCCCCTTCGCTGCACTCAGGGCAGGCTCTAAAGGTCGGCGCTGCGAGTCAACGCATTTTGCGAAGCCAACACTAGTGGCGGTGGCCACTTGCGGTTTCTATATGCAGTGTTCAAGCCCCATGGCACACAGGACGGTGGCCAGCACCTTTTCATCCCCCAGTTTGGAGGAGAGCATCAGGTCGTACAGGTGACGGTTGGCCCAGTCCTGGTTAAAGAACCGGCGGATGAGCGCCGCGCGCTCCTGGTCGCGTGCCTCCAAAGCAAGTTCAGCTTCCGCCCGGCTGGCGTGACGGCTTCGAATCCGGCGCAGGCGCTCGGCGCGGGGCGCGTAAATGAACACATGAAATGCGTCACTTCGCTGCTGGAGGATGCATTGGCTGGCGCGCCCGACGATGACGCAATTTCCGATGGCCGCCGCTTCCTCGATCACTTGCCGGGAGAGCGAAGTCATCGTGTCGGCATCGAACAGTTCGGGCATCGGACCGGCCATGGTGCCGCGTATGAGTCCACCTTGCCAAAGCGCCCGGACGATGCGGTTGATCCAGGGATCGGGGCGTTCATCGTATTGTTCAGCCAGCTTGGGATCGACGCGCGCGAGCTGCGCGATCTTCTCCACCAGGCACCGGTCCAACAGCTTCCAATCCAGGTGGTCCGCGAGGAGTTGGGCGATCCCAGCGCCACCGCTTCCGTATTCTCTCGCCACTGTGACTATGCGGAACATGGCTAACCTCTCAGATCAGTCGACAGTCAACAGTCAACAGTCGACAGTACCACATCAATTGACAGTCGTCAGTTCACAGTCCGACGGCACCGTGCTCTCTGGGTTTTGACTGTAAACTGTTGATTGTTGACTGTCGACTCACTTCGTAATAATCGTCGCGTCCACATTCATGCCGGGGCGCAGGATGGCTTTATCCGGCGAAATGGGGTCGATGAGTATCTTCACTGGAATTCTTTCCACGACTTTGACGAAATTGCCCGTGGCGTTTTCCGGGGGCAAGAGGCTGAGCCTGGCGCCCGTGGCTCCTGCAATCGAATCGACGTGCCCGGGGAAAGTCTCCCCGTACATATCCACGTGAATCTCGGCCTTCTGCCCGGGACGGACATTGGACAACTGAGTCTCTTTGAAGTTGGCCGTCACCCAGATATCCTGAAGAGGAATCAACACCAGGAGGCTTTGTCCGGGCTGAACGATCTGTCCGACCTCGACCGACTTCTTGGTCACGACGCTATCCATGGGGGCCACCACCGTGGTGTAGCTCAATTGCAGTTCGGCTGACTCGAGGTTGGCTTTGGCCTGCGCCACCGCTGCGACGGCGGCTGCCGCATCAGCCTGCTTGATGGGAACCTGTTTGTGGTTGGCTCGAGCCTGTTCAACCCCGGCGCGCGCCAAGTCCACTTTGGCCTTGGCCGCCAGCATGGCGTCCTTGGAGATTTCGGCCCCCTGTTCTGCGGAAGTCAGTTGGTCCTTGGCCGCCGCCAGAGTGCTTTCCGCCACGCGCGCTGCCGCCTGGTAGGCATCGAACTGCTGTTGCGAAATCTCCGCCTTTTCCACGAGCGGCTTCATGCGCGCCAGGTCCGCCTGGGCACGGTCGTTATCGGCCTGCCGCGCGTCCACGTTAGCGCGGGCGAAGGCCAGTTCTGCGGTGGAATCTTTTTGGTAGGATGACTGGGCTCGAGCATATTCCGCCTGCGCGTTGGCGAGCTGGGCGTCGGCGGAAGAGGTGTAGCTTTGAGTGGTTTCCTGAGTCATCGGTACTCCCACCTGGGCTGCTTGCGCCTGGCTCTCGGCGAGCGCTAGGGCCGCCTTGGCCTGATCCGCCTTAGCCTGGTAATCGCGAGGATCGATGCGCACCAGAACTTGTCCCGCCTTGACCGTTTGGTTGTCAAGCACCGCCACCTCGGAAACGTCACCGTAAATCTTGGCAGCGATCGGAATAATGTGACCGTCCACCTGGGCATCGTCGGTGCTTAGCCGGTTGTGGTAGTAGAGGATCAGGGTGACGGTTACGACGGCCAGAACCACGATGGCTCCCAGAAAGAGCCGGCGAAACTTCGGGTCGGCCCAGCGGCTGGTTGTGCCCTGGCGCTCCGGCTCCCGCTGCGGTGAGGCAGACGGCTCCTGGTTCACAGCTTTTTCCAGTTCTGCGACGTTCGAATCCATGATTCTTCCACCTCACTTTGCGTAAAGGCCTTCGGTTTGGCCGATGGCATGTGCCAAGTCGGCGCGCGACTGGTTGTAACCGTACAGGGCCACAATTTGATTATCGTTGGCGCGCGCCAAGGCGTCCTGCGCGGTGATCACTTCAATGTTGCTGGCCACTCCTGCCTGGAAACGGTCCCGCGCCTGGGTCACTTCTTCCTGGGCCAGTTGGACTCCCAGATTGGCAACCTCGACTTCGTGCCGCGCGGACTCGAGCTGTGCGACGCCGGTCTTCACTTCCAGGGCGATCTGGTCGCGAAGATCCGATCTTTCCTGCACGACCTTTTTCAGTTCCAGGTTAGACCGCGCAATCTGGGCGTGGATCCTGCCGCTGGTGATGATCGGCACGTCAAAAGAGACTTGGAAAGTATAAGAGGGAATTGAGCTGGCCAAAGAGAGACCCTGGTAGGCCCAGTCTCCCCCGAGGTTGACACTTGGGAGGCGAGACTCGCTGGCGGCCCTTATGGCAAGCCTCGCCACCTTCTCGCGCGCCTCGAGCATTTTCATCTCCGGGCGAGTCGCGAGGGCCTGTTCGATGCTCTCGCTCGCCAGAAACTCCGGAGTCTGGAAGAAGCTGGGTTGATCCGCCAACTCCACTTTCTGGTGTGGGTCGAGATTGAGAAGCCGGACGAGCCCATAGAGTGCGATCTCTTCCTCCGTTTGAGCTTCGATGAGGCGTTGTTTTTCGTTCTGAAGCTCGACGTTGGCGCGCAAGGTGTCCAGGCCGGTGCCCACCCCGTTCTTCTGCAAGTCGGAGGCTTGATCGTAAAGGGCCTGCGCTAAATCGACGCGTGATTTCGCCGCCACCACCGCTGCACCTGCCCGCATGCCCCCCAAATATTGCGACACCACCAATAGAGCCATTTGCTCTCGAACAGTAGTTTCCTGGGCCGCACTTGCCCGGATGCCTTGGCGGGCAGACTGCAATCGGCGCCACAGGGTCAGATCGAATATCGGCATCCCAAAGTTCGGACCCGCCTGAAAAAACTGAAACGGCCCGCCGTGCTGGGCGATGCCGGGGAACTTGCTGCCAAACAGAGCATAGATGTTATACCGCATGGCTCTGTCCACAGTCTGAAAATCAGCCTGCGGCAACAGTCCGGCGCGAGCCATGTTCTGATCCTGCACGCTCTGGGCCAGACTCAGGTTGGCGATCAGGACCTGCGGGTTCTGCTTCAAGGCAAGCTGCACTGCCTCCTGGAGCGTCAGTTTCAGTGCCTTGGCGTCTTGCGCTCGCGCGCGCCCAAGGGGGATGAACATGGGAACGAAAAACACAATGAGCATCTTGACCAGGGTTTGTTTGGCCCCCTGCGCTCTTTCGGTGGTCCGCTTATGCTCCTCATCACAGCTTGAAATTTCTTCGATGATGGATCTGGTCATAAGGCCGGTTCCGACCAGCTTTGCCCCTTGACCATGGATCTTGGCTAAAAGACATTTCCCTTTAGAATCGATGAAGGTCACGCCGGCAAGTTCCACGACGACCTGCTTCCACTTCTCGGAGGTCGAGCTCCAGCAACGCTCGAACTCCTCGACCCACGGGCCCGCGAGCTTGCCTTCGAGCTTTAACGTAACCTTGCCTTGTCCTTCTTCGGCGTTCGTTGTGACTCGGAGCATGATTTACGATTCACCTCGCTCTACTTGCCCGTGGCAGTCCAGGGGCCAAACCGCAGGCCGGGCCCAGCAATGGTTAACTGCTTATAATCAGGAGACTTACTCAAGATCCAAGGTGCTCTTAGCCGGTATGACGAGGCCACTTCAGCCGAAATATCGGCGCGAGCCGATATTTCGGCAGGCTTTCGGCGGCGGTGATCGCTGACCCTGAGGATGTGAGTGGGTCACGGAAGGAGCCAGTTCGGTGGCGTGCCAGGATACGATGCGCTTCAGGGCCCTGGCCGCGCGGTACGGTCCATGAACGAATCGTTCTCTTTGGAACGCGTGGACGAGGCCTACGACCGCAGGAGGCGCGGGCGAGCGGAGTTTCGGGCGTTTGTCACAAGTTAGCTCGCCGGAATCGGGCTGTGCCGCGCTGGCACAGACGGACGCTGCAAAGCCTTCCGCCTTGGACCGGGCATTGTTCGCCTGGTTGCTTCGGAAGTATTAGGAAATCGAAATCTCATCGGAGCGCCGCTGAGACACAGAGAAACGGCTGGCGCCTTCATGCCGGCCAGACGAAAACCTGGCCATAGTTTGAGGGGACGGTGATGGTCTGGTTTGCGCCATCGGCGGCGACCGAGATCGTCAGCAGGCGCAGGTCGGCATCGATCATCTCTTGCCACGTGCCGGCCTTTGGAAAAGGAACGTTAATTGTTCCGGCCGTATCGGAGAAGTTCAGCAGCGTCATCACGTACTGTTCAGGCTGAGCCGTGGTGGCTGCGGCGTGGCGATGGTAAGCAATGACCTGATTACCCTGGAGGGACTGGAAGTAATAATAGTAAGAATCGCGGCCTCGCAAAGCGGGGTAATTGCGGCGGAGAAATCCCAGCCTGCGGTAGAGGCGGATGAGGGGAGCGCCGTATTCGTCGTAAAAATCTTCCCAATGCGTGTCCCTGCGCAATTCGATGCGCGCCGACCCGCTGCTCGGAAGGTTGTAGTTATCCGCAAACTCCTGTCCTTGCCAAAGCATCGGAATGCCTTGAAGCGTGTAGAGGGCGATGGCAAAGGGCTGTAGCTTATAGAAGTGACTACGGTCGCCGGGAGGGAAATCGCCGTCGGACTGGGTGCCGCCAAACACGATCAACTGGCTATGATCGTGCGTTTCGAGATACTGGAACGGCGCCACCGGCATATCCACCGGGTTGCCCGCGGCGTTATCCACGGTCTTGGTGCTTGGGTAGCCGCTGAAGGTCGGGTCGAGCAGGTGGGCAAAGTTGGCGTCAACATACTTCAACGTCATCATGTCCTCAGCTTTATTCAGCAAGTCGTCCTGCCAGGCGCAGCTCGTGTAAGTATTTTGAAGCACGGTGCGCGCTATGCCAAGCGCTTCCGCGCATTGAATAATCCGGCTGTAGCTGGCTGCGCCTTGCTGGAAGCGGCTGATCCCCAGGGAATACTGGTAGGTGTCGTAAGCCAATTTGGCGTAAGCGTCGCCCGTAGGGCCGTTGTAAAGATCCGTGACCTCGTCGTAGCGAAAGCCGTCGACGTGGTAATCGTCCAGCCACATCTGGTTGGAGATTTGAAAATAGTCCTGGGTGAAGGGCTGGGAGAAATCTGCCTGGGGGCCGAATGGCCCGTCGGCTCCAATCATCGGATTGGGGATATTGGGTGCTCCGGGGGTGTTGTTCACATCGTCGTAAACCTGCTTGTAGGCGAAGGTCGGATCGACGTGCTGGTAGACGACATCCAGAACGACCGCCATGTTCGCCGCATGGCAGGCATCCACGAGCCGCATTAAACCACACGTGCCTCCAAAGCGTGTGTTGGGCGCAAAGTAATGGAGAGGGCCGTAACCCCAGTCGAAATCCAGCTTGACGCTCGTCACCGGCATGAGCTCGAGGCAGTTCACGCCCAGGCCCTGGAAATAATCCAGCCGGTCAATTACCCCATCGAAGGTGTCGTTAAACTCCTCCACCTGGAGTTCGTAGACCACCAGGTCATCCAGTTCCGGGGTCTTGTAAGACGCGTCAGTCCAGTTGAAAGGCGCGGCAGAAGTGCTCAGAGTAACAGCCGAGAGTTCGCCCACATCGGTGGCGCGAGCAAACGGATCCGTAAACCAGAGCGTGACGAGTTGGCGGTTTCCACCGGAGGGCGTCCACCAAAGCTGATAACGGTAGAGGTAAGTGCCTTGCTGGCCGAAATGAGTGTTCGCGATCGGGGGCAGGGGAATGGTGGCGGACCACAAATCCAAGGCGCTGCCGCTTGCCCAGGTCAGCGGAAAATCCTGCGTGGGGATCGCCGGATCGAAACGGTCGTCTCGGTGGATGACGCGCACCACTAATTCGAATCCATCCGTGGCGCGAATGCCCGGTAGATACACACCGAAACGCACGCTGAGATTTCCAGAGGCGTCAATCGAGCCGAAGGCCCCAACTTCGTTAAGGTTTATCATGTGAATACCCCGCCCTTTACCAAAAGTGTACCATATTCGGGTTGTGTTTCAGGGGCCAAGTTACAGCTTCGCTTCCTTTCGGCATTCCTTGAAATGTGGTATAACTGTTATACCTATATGTGGAAGGCAACCCGACAGGAGCAGCAACTCTATGAAGAGAATTCGTAAAGGAAGCAAGAATAATTCAGCAGAGGCGATTGCTCGCCAGGCCGAGCAGGGGAAGGACGTTTCGCGCTTTTTCACCAATTCCGGGAAAATGATGGAGCCCATTCAAAGGGTGAACGTGGATTTCACCGCGGCGATGCTGGAAGAACTCGAAAGCGTCGCCAAGGAACTGAACGTTAGCCGTCAGGCAGTAATCAAGACATTTCTCCGGCAAGCGCTGGACCACCACTACCTGGCAAAGAGCGGGCGCCCGGAGTCGAGGCGGTTCTGAGATTACTTCTTCACATCATGCCTGTCAGGCAGGTACACAAACCATGGTAGCCGTTATTTCTCTAAGTGAAGTTATCGACGCCATCGAGTCTGCGACCGATGAGGCCGACTCCTACCTCGATCCGGATTCAGGCGAGATCGTCTATGTGTCCGATGAGATGCGGGACTTGGCTGAGGAAGGAGAGGACGAACACACTCCGGAGTGGATGCGCGAGGACCTTCCAAGAGTCCGCGAAGCGCTGGAATCCGGCCGTTTCCTATCCCTGCCGACCAAGTTTGATGTGCATGAGTGGACCATCATGGAAGAGTTCGCTCAGGAGCAGGAAAATGACCGCGTGCGCGGGGCGCTATTGGACGCGATCCATGGGTCAGGTGCGTTTCGCATGTTCAAAAGCACCATTCGACGCCTCGGAGTCGAAAAGGATTGGTACAAGTTTCGCGACGAGGCCATCAAGCAAATCGCCGTCGAGTGGCTGGAGGAGCATCATTTGCAGTATAAGTGACCGGGGGCGCTAAGCGGGTTACGTTGCGGCCCCACATGTGAATGTAGGCAAAACACCCCTCACCCGACCTGGGGCCGCTGGAGAAAGCGCCGCCCCAGGCCACCCTCTCCCCACGGGAGAGGGCTGTCAATTCAACTTGATCCTCGGAATTTAGTGCTTTCGATCGCCCAGCTTCCGCCGCCAACTATCCACTGCCGACTGCCTACTGCCTACTGCCTACTGCCCGCTGCCTTCCTCTCCCGGGGCGTAATAGCCGCGGCGGGCATAGACTGTGTACTTTTCCTCATTCGAGGCGTCCTTGACGTGAATCTCAATTTCACGGAAGGCCCCATCGTGACGCCGGTTGGTGCTGTAGTAGCCCAGGCTGTAGCGCAGCTTCAAGCGGGAGACCGCCGCGTCCATGGCGGAGCGGATGGAGTTGAGGTTTCTGGCGTCGATGACTTCACCTCCGGTCTCGTGGGTCATCTTGGGGACGGAAACATCCCGAAAGGAAACTTCCTCAAGGATGGGAGGAATCACATACATCGAGTGAGGGTGAGAGCCTTCCTCAACCCGAATACTGTAAATGACCGCCTCGGATTCGAGCGCTTGGTGAATGACCCGCTTTTCATCGCAGTATCCCTTTTCCGTATTCTGGTTATCGGAGACCAGGATGATGGCGTGACGGCGACCCGGAGCGGCGCGGGCGAGATAAAGTGTCGCTTCGTAAAGGGCGTCTGGAATTACCGTACCGCCGCCGGGGCGAATGGTGGCAACGGCGTCGGCGATGCGTTGGCGATTCTTCGTCAGGCCAACCAGCATTTCCGCGCGTGCGGCGAAGTCGAACAGGGCCACCTGATCGTCGGGCTTGAGAGCGGAGAGAGTGTCGAAGGCGACATGATGCAGTTGCCTTAGAACCGGCCCCATGGTCCCGCTGCAATCGAGGACGAGGGCAACGGCCAAGGGGAGTTGGTCACGCGAAAAATACGCGACCTGCTGCTCGACGCCGTTTTCGAGGACGCCGAAACTATCGCGCGTCAAATTGTTAACGATGCCGCCGTTCTGGTCGCGCACCGTCGCTTCCACCAGGACCAGATTCACGTCCGCCTTGAGCCTGTAATTATCCCCTGTAGCTGCGGGGGCGAACGTCTCGACAGGCGGAGTGCCTGCCGCAGGAGGGAGTTGGCTGGGGGCGGGCCAAGTCCCGGCAAGCGTTAGAGCCAAAATAGCGACAACTTGACGTGCCACCGCGTTTCTCATCAGTGTCCTACGGCTTTTGCGATGCATGAGATGAGGCATACGTTGCCAGCCTAACCCCCCGGTACGCGGGTTCACGTCACTATGGTATCATCCGGCGCCTAAAATCTGACGCGTGACGCCTCCTCCCGCCTTCTCGACTGTTTAGGCATTGCCATTTATAATCGCCGATGGACCTTCCAGGGGGGTGTTATGCGCAAGCGGTTCGGCTCAAGTCGATCAGGCGTGGGCACGATGGCGGCGAAGTCGGCATTCCAGGCGTTCGTCCTGGTGATGGGATGCGCGCTTGCGGCCACGGACGCCCGGCCACAGGCGACCTTCTTCCGACCGGTCACCGATAATGTGAGCTACAATGTGGGCTCCCAAGTCCGTGTTAAGGTGGTTCTCCCGCCTGCGGACAGTTTTGGTTCGGCTCCTATTGATATATCCGCCAACCTCCGCTACGCAGGCGAACAGAAGTACTTGCAACCCAAGAACGTACAGATCGCCCGAGGTATAACGCTCGGCGCCAAGGAATCGGCGACCGAGTATTATCCCTTGTGGAAGATTCCGGAGGATGCAAGAACCGGGCGCTACGAGGTAGTCCTTGCGTTAAGCGGGTCTCCGTCGGTTGTTAACGCGCAAGCGGTTCCTGTCACCTCTTTTTCCGTTTATCTCAAGCTCGTGAAAATCGAGAGAATCCGGCTTGGCAAAGCCTTTTACACACCGGGGGATGCCGTTTCCTGCGCGGTTGACCTCAAGAACCTTTCAGGACATGCGATAGGCGATCTGCGGGTCGAGTTCTCCGACCGGTACTGGCCCTGGACTGCGCAAACCTCGGAACGCGCGGGGGTGGATGTCGAAACGATTGCGCAGGGTCTATCGTTGCCGGCGGGCGGACAGCAACATCTCGAGTCCGCCCAAGCCGCGGTTGCCAAGCTGCCCCAGTCGCCGCAGCAGGGGCAGCAGACTCCGGAGGCCAAGGCAGCGGCTGCTAAGCGGGCGAAAGAGCCAGCGGTCCAGCAGTATGCGGTGGTGGTGTGGGACGGGGCGCGCCGGAACATCTATGACATCGCGTTTAGTTCCGAGGTGTTCATTCAACCCGCCGGAATCACCGAGCCGAAGCCGTATCCTCTGCAATACGTCTATCCGTCCCTGGACGCCGTGAACGTCACGAGCTACCGGCACTTCTATCCTGCCGGCCTGGATACAGGGGCCATTCAAATCGACCGCGAGCACACGATGTACCCGTCAGGGAGCGAGGCGACAGTGCGGTTTTCTCTGCGCAACCCTACGAGCCAGCCTTGGCGCGGGTTGAGCGTTCAGGCTCGCTTGCTCGACTCCAAAGGGAAGGAGCTTGCCACTAGGCAAATTGCTACAGGGGTCAGCCTCGACCCAACCAGCGCGGCACTTCCTGAGGAGACCTCGTTCACACTCCCGGCGGGTCAAAGCGGGATATTCAGGGCGCAGGTGGACCTGAACGACACATCGGGCGACACGCTGGCAACGAACGTACTCGAGTTGGCCGCTAACCCTTTGCCGCATTCCATTTTGATCTTTTGCGCGCATCAGGACGATGAGGGGGCGCACGCGGGGATAATTCGTGCTGCGGTTGAGAATCATATCCCGATTCACTTTGTCTATTTCACGAGTGGCGATGCGGGTTCGTGCGACCGGTACTACGAGCATTCCTGCGCGCCGGATGAGGCCATGAATTTCGGCGCGCTGCGCATGGACGAGGCGCGCCGGTCCGTGGGTCACCTGGGAGTGCCCAGTGAGAGCATCTTCTTTCTGGGATTGCCTGACGGGGGTTCCGGCCAGATCTGGTATGACCACGTGGAGGCCTCGAATCCCTACCTTTCGGTGCTGCTTGCCAGCGAACATGCGCCTTACGAAGGCGTCGCCGAACCCAATTTGCCCTACACGCGCCAGGCGGTGGTCGAGGCGGCCAAGCGATTCATCCGTGAGTTTCATCCTGAGGTCATTTATACGGGACATCCTGACGAGCGCCACGTGGACCACCGCACCAACAATTGGTTTGTGGTGAAGGCGTTACAGGAATTGCTCCGGGAAGGTGTGGTCCGGCCCGACCTTACATTGCTGACTGACCAGGTGTACGGCCCGGGGCCGCAGGCCCATGCTCCTTACCGGTACCAGAAACACCTCCTGAGCGTTTCCGGCGAAGCGATGGCTCTTGCCCAGGAAGCACAGTGGTTTTACCAATCGCAGGGCGGCGACCGCGCGCTAGGGCAACTTCGCACCTTCGACAAATTGCGGCGCGAGGAAGTCCACTGGCAGATTCTGGATTGGAAGGACCATGAAGGGTGGAATGAGAAGCAGTGAGAGTTAGTTGTCAGTGGTCCGTTGTCAGTTGCAGTACGAGATCGATAGTCCAAAGTTTGTAATGAGATCGGACTTCTGACCGGGACAATTGACGACAGACAACTGACAACGGACGACTGGCAATTCTTGAGAACTTGGATGACTGAAAACGACGGGTCGCATAAACTAGAGAGCTTGGCCGCTGAAAAACCAGGTCCAGAAGAACACGTTCCCAGCGAGCCATTTCCGTGTCCGGCCTGCGGGCAGTTGTTGGCCCCCTCTTGCCGAGTCTGCGTTGCGTGCCATCATGCGATCGACCCCGCCGAGATCGGGAAAGAAACGCCTGCCACGGTCGTTGCGGTCGTGCCGCCGCGAACCCAGGCGCCCGTCCGGTTCCCTTGGCCGCTGTTCCTATCGTTTTTCTTGGCCGTGATGGCCGGGGGAATCCTTTCAGAGTCCTTCATAGGTCCCGCGAAGACACAGATCTTGGTCGGAACCCTTCAGCTTATTTTGGCTATCTGGGTTTCATTCGACGCCTACTCGAAACGAGTACCCCATCCCCTGAGATGGGGGCTGGGTACGATGTTACCAACTTGGTTGATCATTCTCCCCTGGTACCTGGTTCGCCGGCGTCGCCCTGAGGCGCCCTGCCCATTCGTCGAGGCGCGAGTCAAACCCACAACCGTGGCAGCACTTTTTATCCTGCTGGCCGTCCTGATCTACGTGATGCTCAAATATGCCCCGCCGGTGTGAGGCATTTCGACTGCTTGTCAGACGCTCCAAATTTCGAGGCCGGGGAAAGCCGCACGATAGAGGCGGTCGTCAAGAGTGAGGAGGGCATGGGCTTTCCGCAGGGCGTGAGCGCCAATCACGAAATCTGCAAGGATGCGGCGCGGTCCTATTGCGCCGTGCCTTCTGCGGCGAGCGGCATATGTTTGGAAGGCCTCCCCCGCGGTACGCCAGACTCCCTCATCTAGATTCCAGTCAATTTCGATGCCGGCCTCCCGGAAGAACGCGTTAACGAAAGCCTCGCCTCTGCCTGGACACGCCATGAGCTCCGCGAAGACTGGAGCGGCAACAACCAAGCCGCCGCGCGCCAGCGCTGCATCCAGTGCGCTTTGGGCTGCCAAGTTGAGCGTGGGGTTGCGGTCCCAGAGAGACACGATGACGTTGATGTCGATCGCGGTGGTCATTGACCCCGTAATTGTCGAACCCACTGGCGGACTGCCTTGCGGCCGGAAGGCACGCCCGGATTTCCGATTCCGCGGTACTTTTCAAACGGGCTCTTGGCTCTTACCGGGCGGACATGAACTCCCTTACTGTCGCTCTCGAATAGTAGCTGGTCGCCGGGACCTACGCCCAGGGTGCGGCGCACATCTCGCGGCACGGTGATCTGACCTTTGTTCGTGATACGAGCTTGTTTCTGCACGGCAATACTCCTGTTCCTTACTTTACCATATCTTTCCTTACTTTTGGGAACGGCCGCCTGATTTGTTCTCTGGGCCAGCGGCTTTTTGGCCGCCGATTGGTTCGGAAGCCCCTAAGCGAACAATTCGGGGAAGACTTTCCGATAGATAGCCATGCCGAGGGCGGCGTTCATGCCGATTTCTTCCAGGGCCTTGATTTCCTCAGCCGTGGTGATGCCGCCGGCGGCGGTAACGGGCAACTGAGTAGCACCGCGCAAGTTTTTAAACCACGCCAGATTGGTTCCCTGAAGTTTGCCCTCGGCATCAATGTAAGTGCAGAGGAATTCTGAGCAGTAGGGCTCGAGTTGCACCAGCGCTTGAGCAGAACTGAGCGGCAGTGTCTCCCGCCAACCGCGTATGGCAACGCGATCGCCGAGGCAATCCACCGCAATCATCAACTTCTCGCGAGGGACGGCGGCAAGAAGATTTTCAAGGAATGTGGAGTTGATCCCGTCGGAGGTAAACGCGCTGCTTCCGACAATAACCTTGAGCGCGCCACCCGCGACCACTTGCACGGCCTTTTCCACCGTGCGGATTCCTCCCCCCACACGGCAGGGCTTTCGCCGGCAGAGTTCGCGGATAATCTCGCTGTGGTCTCCTCGACCGAGCGCTCCATCAAGGTCGATGACCTGGATTTGAGGATAGTCGGCGAACTTGGCGAGCACCGCCAGCGGGTCGGGCAACTCCAGGAACTTCTCCCGCCCCTGGATGAGTTGGACGACCTTTCCGCCCATCAAGTCGATGCAGGGAATGATCATGGTCGAAACAAGTTAACAGTCGACAGTTGACAGTTCACAGTCGAAAGCTGACGGGTCATTAACTGTCAACTGTCGACTGTCAACGGTCGACTTTTCTACAGCCGCACCGGCACGCCCTGCGATTGCAGGTACTCCTTGAGGCTGCGCAACGTGTGTGTCTCGAAGTGGAAAATCGAAGCGGCCAGGGCAGCATCCGCATGGCCTTTCAAGAAAACCTCCGCAAAATGTTCGAGCCCGCCGGCGCCGCCGGAAGCGATCACGGGAATATGGAGCGCTTCGGCAATGGTCTTCGTTAACTCGCAGTCGAAGCCTGCCTGCGTGCCATCCGCGTCCATCGAAGTCAAGAGGATTTCGCCCGCTCCGCGCGCTTCGACCTCGCGAGCCCAGGCGACTGCGTCCAGGTCGATTGCTTTGGTTCCACCGTAGGTTGAGACCGTCCAACGCGAGGTAGGAGCACCCCTTGTGGGTGCCCTCGTCGGGGACGAATCCGCCTCGGAGTCGGTCTGGGCACCCACAAGGGGTGCCCCTACGCTGCGTCGCGCATCGATCGCAACCACAAGCGCCTGTCGTCCAAAGTGCTCGGCAATCTGGTTCACAATTTCGGGAGATTCCACCGCTGCGGTATTCACAGCCACCTTATCGGCTCCAGCGGAGAGCAGGCGCTGCGCATCTTCCAGAGCCCGCACACCGCCACCCACCGTCAACGGGATGAAGAGGCGCCGAGCCACCCGGTGCACCGTCTCCATCAGCGTGGCACGGCCTTCGCGAGAAGCCGAGATATCCAGCATCACCAGTTCATCCGCGCCCTCGCGGTTATAGGCCTCGGCCAACTCACCTGGGTCTCCCGCATCTCGAAGATTCACAAACTGGATGCCTTTGACGACCCGACCGTTCTTGCAATCGAGGCAGGGAATTATGCGTTTGGCAAACATAGGGGCTAGGGGCTCGGGGCTGGGGGCTGGATGCCCTGCTCTCCTTTCTGGTCAAGTGATCGAATGAGCGCATGTAGCATCCTGCCGACCGACTCCGCCAAAGTCAGTATTTCGTGCGCTGACTTTTCAGAAATAAGCTCCAACCGACGTGAGAGCTCGACTTGCGTTTCCAGTTCTGACTGCGAACCAAGTGCAATCGAGAGGTGGTTCAGATACGCCTGCCTTGTGTGTCGACTATTGCCTTCAGCAATGTTTGAAGGAATGGAGACGGCGGCGCGACGAATCTGACTGGCCATCCCATAGGTTTCGCGGGCAGGAAATCGGTTGGTTTCCTTGTAACAGAGCTCCGCGAGCTTCATAGCCTTGTGCCACACGTCCAAGTCCCTGTAGGATTTTATCGCCATGGCAGCCGTTCCACTCCCAGCCCCCAGCCTCTAGCCCCTAGCCCCGGGTTAGGAAATTCTCCAAAACCTTCAGCCCCACGTCGCCCGACTTTTCAGGGTGAAACTGCACGGCCCAAATGTTGCGCATCTCGAGTCCCGCGGCGAAAGCCTGGCCGTATTGAGTTACCGCGGAACTCTCTTGGGTCGCCGGACCGTAATACGAGTGGCAGAAATACACGAAACTGCCATCCGCAATTCCTCGAAAGAGTCCGCCTTGGCTGCGAATCTCCAATTGGCTCCAGCCCACGTGCGGAACTTTGAAGACGCCTTGGAATCGAGTCACCCGGCCAGGGAGCAAGGCCAGTCCGGAAACCTCAGGGGCCTCCTCACTGGCTTCGTAGAGCGCTTGGAGACCCAGACAGATGCCCAGGAAGGGTGTACCGGCGGCCAGCGATTCGCGCAAGGGTGTCAGAAGGCGGCGTTCCTCGAGGGCGCGCATCATGGTTCCGAAGTGACCTTGGCCCGGGAATATGATTTTCTCGGCGGCGCGCAAGGATTCAGGCTTGTCCACCACCTCGGCTGAATGTCCCACGTGGTCGATGGCCTTGAGCACGGAGCCCACATTGCCGGCGCTATAGTCGAGTAGAGCGATCACAGCAGTCCTTTGGTGCTGGGAAGTTGGGCCTTCAATCGCGCGTCGCGCGCACACGCATAGCGCAAGGCGCGCGCCCAAGCTTTGAACAGAGCCTCGACGCCATGATGGCTGGAGCGCCCGTAGGCGAGCTTCAAGTGCACGTTGGCGCCCGCGCTGGTGGCAAATCCGTGGAAGAAGTCTTCCAATAGTTCCGCTTGCAGGTCGCCGACATACTTTGCCTTGATCGGTGCATTGAGCACGAGATAAGGCCGCCCGCTCAAGTCGATGGCGGCGATGGCCAAGGTTTCATCCATCGGCATCAAAAAGTAGCCGGCGCGGTTGATGCCTTTCTTTGCCCCCAACGCCTCGCGCAGTACCTGCCCCAACACAATGCCAATATCCTCGACGGTGTGGTGCTGGTCAACGTCGAGATCGCCGCTGGCCACAACCTCGAGATCGAATCCGCCATGCCGGGCGAACAGCTCCAGCATGTGGTCGAGGAAGCGGATGCCGGTGGAAACTTTGTATCGCCCGCGCCCGTCCAGGTTCAGCCGGATGCGGATGTCGGTTTCTGCGGTTTTGCGGCGAATACTCGCTTGGCGCGCCCTCATGCGAACCATCCTGTCTGGGAGTCGGTAATAGACTTCCGCCAGGCTTTTTCCCCTTTCCGGGTCTCGATCAATTCTTCATGCCTTTCCAGTCCTTCGAGCAAGCGGCGCGTCTGAACACCGGAGCCGATGGTGAAGCGCAAGTAACCCTGGAGATTCGGGTCGTAGCTCCAGTCGCGCACCAGAATCCCCTCCGCGCGCAGACGCTGGGCGATCTCCGGCGCCCGCTCTCCCACGCGGGTCAGGATGAAATTCGCAGAACTGGGGACGTAAGGAATCCCCCGCGATTCGAGCCACCGATAGACGCGCGCGCGGTTGAGGAGAACTTGTGCCACGTATTTCTTCACATGTGCTTCGTGGTGGATGGCAACTGAGGCGGCGGCGAGCGCGAGCGAATTCACCTGGAAAGGATTCTGAGCCCGATGCAGGAGTTCCACCAGCTCCGGCTTGCCGAAGATAAAGCCCATCCGCAACGCCGCCAATCCAAACGCTTTCGAAAACGTCCTGGAGACTAGTAGATTCTCATACTTCCTGATCCAGGGCAGAACCGTGTGGCCGGAATAGTCGAAATACGCCTCGTCGACTAAGACCAGAACGTCCGGCGCGGATTCCAGGAGGGTCCGTAGTTCAGGCCTGGAAATCTCCGTCCCGGTGGGATTATTGGGGCTGCCGAGAGCGATCCACCGCGTCTTCCTGTTGATTGCTGCCACGACGGTACCCACCGGCAGGCGGAACCGTTCATCGTAGCGAACGCGCTCGACGGCGCCGCCCGCCACCTTGTGAAAGAATTCGTAGACCGGAAAAGTCGGAGCGGGCACTAGAAGTACATCTCCGGGGTCGACAAAGGCGTCGCAGATTGCCTTGATGGCGTCATCAGTGCCGTTGGTGAGAAGCATCTCTTCCGGCTTGAAGCCGAAATAATCGGCCAAGGTCTGCCGACTCTCTCCGTACTCCGGGTAGCGCGTGAGCATTTCCGGCGTCAACGCGCGCCGCAGGGCACGAACGACTTCCGGGGCACACCCCACCGTGTTCTCGTTGAAGTCCAGGCGCAGTTTCCCCGCCCGCCCCTCCATAGGGGGACGGTACTTCTTCAATTGCTCGACTGCTTTGCGAGGCCGGATCATAAGAAATGATCACCGATCGTCATCCTGAGCGCAGCGAACGATCCCACAGTGTGTTTCAGGTTCGATGATTTACGAACAACTGCAGAGATCCTTCGCTCAGGATGACAAGCTTCAGACTTTTTCCCTCCTTAGCGAAGGAGGGGACTCTTGGAACCTAGCTTGGACTGACTCTGCATGCGCCATCAGGCCCTCCGCGCCCGCCAGAGTCACAATTGATGGGCGAAGGCGCGACAGGCCCCTACGCGTAATCTTCTGGACCGAAATGCATTTGAGAAAGTCTGCCGCGCTCAAGCCGCCCCGCACCTGCGCCGCCCCGGCAGTGGGCAGAATGTGATTGGTGCCGGAAGCATAATCTCCCGCGGCTACAGGGCTATAGCTGCCCAGGAAGATCGAACCGGAAGATCGGATCTGGTCCAGCAAATCCTCAGCATCCTCGAGCAGAGTCAGATGCTCGGGGGCCAGGCGGTTGACGAACTCGGCAGCTTCAGCCAGACTCCGGGTGAGGACGATGCAGCCATGATTAACCAGCGATTTCCGTGCAACCGGCAGGGAAAGCTGGGCAACGAATTGGGCCGCGCAGGTCTGTACGCGCCGAGCCAGTCTCAGCGAGGGGGTGATGAGCATCGCCACCGCGTCCGGGTCGTGCTCTGCTTGAGCCACGAGATCGGCCGCGATCCATCGGGGTTCACCCTCAGCGCCCACGATCACCAGTTCCGATGGGCCGGCGACGAAGTCAATTCCGCATTCGCCGGCCACCAGCTTTTTGGCGGCGGCGACATATCGGTTCCCAGGGCCGACGATCTTCTCAACGCGCGGAACGCTCTCGGTCCCGTAAGCGAATGCCGCGACCGCCTGGGCTCCACCAAGCCTGTAGATTGCGGTTACCCCAAGCATTGAGGCAGCCAGCAGTACGGCGGGGGCGGGCTTGGGTGAAGTGATCAGGATCTCCCGCACGCCCGCGACCTGGGCGGGGATGACGCTCATCAGGACGGTCGAGGGCAGCGGGAAGCGCCCCCCCGGCACATAGCACGCTACGCGTTCGAGAGGGCGAAGCACCTGGCGGACGTGAACGCCTCGGACGGGTTGAAACTGCCAGGAGCGCGGAAGTTGGCGGCGCGCTACGGCGCGGATGTTCTTCGCTGCCGCCGACAAGGCCTCCGCCAGGGTCGGCGGGATGTCACTGGAAACACGATCCAACTCATCGCGCCTCACCGTCATTCCGGTTTTTCTCAAGTCGACGCCATCAAAGCGGCGTGAATAGCGAATCAGTGCCTTGTCGCCATGGCGGCGAACATCGTCAAGAATACGCCGTGCCACCCTCTCGGCGTCGCCCAGGTTTGCGGTGCGCGCGCGGAACAGGTGCTTGACGGCTTGTTTATCGTCGCTGCGAACGAAGTCGAGCATAGTGAATTGCCGATTGGTGATTGTCGATTGCCGATTAAAGAAGCGTCGCCGTGAATTGTCCCCCTATCAATCGGCAATCGACAATCCTTAATCCGCAAGCTACAGCACGATCTTATTCAACGGATATTCTACAATGCCCTGCGCCCGAGCAGCTTTGAGACGGGGAATGATCTCACGCACCGTCTTCTCCTCGATAACGGTATTTACCGCGACCCACTCCGGATCACTGAGTTGTGAAATCGTCGGCCGTTTCAGAGCTGGGAGGACCGACAGCACTTTCTCCAGATCCTGCCGCAGGACGTTCAGCATCAGCCCTACTTTGCCCGCGGCCTCAATCGCCCCTTTCAGCAGCATCACCAGCATTTCAATCTTGGCTCGCTTCCAGGGTTCATCCCAAGCAGTGTGATTGGCGATGAACTTGGTATTCGATTCCAACACTGTCTCCAGAATGCGAAGGCCGTTGGCGCGCAGGGAGGAGCCCGTCTCCGTAACCTCTACGATGGCGTCCGCCAGGACGGGGGGCTTGACCTCCGTGGCCCCCCAGGAGAATTCCACTTTGGCCTTGACTCCCTTTTCCTCGAGGTATCGCCTGGTCACCCCGACCAGTTCCGTGGCAACGACTTTTCCCTCTAAGTCCTTGACACATTGGAAGGGCGATTTCTCCGGCGCCGCCAGCACCCAGCGAACCTTTCCAAAGGTTTGCTTGGCGTAGATCAGGTCCGCGACTTCCACCACCGTGGCCTGATTTTCGAGAATCCAATCTTTGCCGGTGAGTCCGGCGTCCAAAACTCCGTCCTCCACGTAGCGCGCCATTTCCTGGGCGCGAATCAACATGCACTCGATCTCGTCGTCGTCGATGGCGGGAAAATAGGAGCGTGGATTAATCGTGATTTCGTAGCCCGCACGGCGAAAAAGTTGGAGCGAGGCTTCCTGGAGGCTTCCCTTGGGCAGGCCCAGCTTTAGGCGATTCATGTTTGACTCCCCTGACTTCCGTCACCGTACACCTTGGCCGGATCAAATTCCCGCTCCAGAAAGATCTCTTCGCCGGTAGCACTCAGCTTGCGGAAGAAACAGGATTTATATCCCAGGTGGCAACACCCAGGACCTGTGAGGTCCGCCTGGACAAGCAAGGCATCTTGGTCGCAATCCACTCGGATTTCACGTACGTGCAGGTAGTGGCCGGAGACCTCACCCTTCGTCCAGAGTTTCTGCCGGCTGCGGCTGAAGAAAGTCACATAGCCGGACTCCAGCGTCTTCTGCAGCGCTTCGTCATTCATGTAACCTAACATCAGCACTTTTCCGCTGTGTCTATCCTGGACAATGGTGGGAATTAAGCCATCCTGATATTTCAGGTCCATCTATCGGCGCTCCTCGTCCTCAAAAAATAAAAGGCCCGCTGGGCTTACCGGCCAGCGGGCCATCTTCTTTCCAATGCATCGGAAACTAGTAATGCGCCCACTGACACGCTACCCTTTGTGGCGAATGGTGATGGAAATGTAGCAGCGGGCGTAACATCAAACGTCAGGTTACATCCCGGCAGGGAAGTCTGTCAATGCGAATTCAGAGCGGCGCCTGAGCGGGACGGCCGCCTGAGCGCCCCCATAAGGTCCCACCCGCACCGCAACTATGCGGCACACTTCACGGCCGTGCGGCCCAGGAATTCAGCCGCTTCGCCCAATTCTTCCTCGATGCGCAGCAACTGGTTGTACTTGGCAATGCGGTCGCTGCGGCTGGCCGAACCGGTCTTAATCTGGCCGGTACCAAGGCCTACCACGAAATCAGCGATGAAAGCGTCCTCGGTTTCACCCGAGCGATGCGAGACCACTGAAGTGAAGCCGTGGCGACGGGCCAACTCGATGCAGCGGATGGTCTCGGTCACGGTGCCGATCTGGTTCAGCTTAATCAAGATGGAGTTGGCCGTGCCTTCCTCGATGCCGCGCTGCAAGCGTTCGGTATTGGTGACAAAAACGTCGTCGCCGACGATCTGGATCTTATCGCCGAGAGCCTCCGTCATTGCCTTCCAGCCTTCCCAGTCATCCTGGGCCAAGCCATCCTCGATGCTGATGATCGGGTACTGGCGCACCCAGTCCTCGTATATCTTGATCATGTCGTCGGAAGACTTTTGCGATTTGTCCGACTTGAAGAAGACATACTTGCCGTCCTGGTACATCTCGCTGGAGGCGGGATCGAGCGCCAGGCAGATGTCGTGACCGGCGGAATAACCCGCTGCTTCAATGGCGTGCAGCAGGATTTCCACGGCTTCGACGTTGGACTTCAAGCTGGGCGCAAATCCGCCCTCATCGCCCACGGAGGTGTTGTAACCGCGCTCCTTTAGGACTTTCTTCAACGTGTGGAAAGTCTCGGCGCCCATGCGCAGCGCTTGGGCAAAGTTCTCGGCGCCCACTGGCATGATCATGAATTCCTGGAAATCCACGGTGTTGTCCGCGTGCACACCGCCGTTGAGCACATTCATCATGGGGACCGGAAGTATGCGGGCCTGAAGCCCACCCAAATAACGATAGAGCGGCATGCGCGCTGATTGAGCTGCGGCACGGCACACCGCCATGGAGACTGCAAGTATGGCATTCGCGCCCAACCCGCCCTTATTCGGCGTTCCGTCCAAGCGGATCATGTGGTCATCAATTCCTGCCTGGTCGTTTGCTTCCTGCCCCCCGAGTTCGCGCGCCAGCACGGTATTGACATTCTCGACGGCTAGCAAAACGCCCTTGCCCAAGTAACGCTTCTTATCTCCATCGCGTAGTTCCACGGCTTCGTGCTCGCCAGTGGATGCCCCGGAAGGCACCGCCGCTCGCCCGAAGGAACCATCGCGAAGGAAGACTTCCGCCTCGACGGTGGGATTCCCTCGCGAGTCGAGTATTTCTCTTGCCTGGATTAGATCGATATTGGCCATTAAATTGATCCTTTAATTGAATTTCGAAACTTGGGATTCTAACACAGGACGCGTTTCCAGGAAATCGGCCAAAGGCGATGGGGCAGGTGTAGGCTGCTGGGCAGATCGGCAAATGGGTAGAAGAGGACCTGGTAATGGGTGGTAGTGGATGCTAGGACCGCACTTGGTGCCGGGACGAAAGGATCGCGTGCGCGCTGCATGCTGAACTGAAGAAAGAGAAGCTTGTGGGGCCATCGGGAGAACTAAGTCCTACTGTTTACAGGCAGTTGCCCAGCGCCTGCTGCCGCTTGCCCATTTGCCTCGCTGCCTACCTGCCCACCGCCCACCGCCTCTGCCCGCCTGCGATCTTCAAACATGCCTTGTTCTGGAACGACGACGACAATTCCACCTTCGGTGACGTGATATTTCGTTCGGTCCGCCTCGAGGTCGTATCCAATTTCAGTTCGTTCCGGGATACGTACGGCCCGGTCGATGATAGCGCGACGGATGCGCGAGTATCGGCCGACATTGACATGAGAAAAAACGATAGAGTTCTCAACTTCGCTATAGCTATTGATGCGGACGTCGTGGGAAAGAACCGAGTTCGTGACTCGCCCCCCTGAGATGATGCAACCCATCGAGACCATCGAGTCCAGAGCGATCCCCATGCGACGCCCCTCCTGCGCGAAGACGAACTTGGCCGGCGGGTACTGTTGCTGGTAGGTGCGGATCGGCCAGTGGAAGTCATACAGGTTGAAGACAGGGGTGACGGAGACCAGGTCCATGTTAGCCTCGTAATAAGCCTCGATGGTTCCGATATCCCGCCAGTACTTGGCCTCCTTCTTGTTTTCGTCCCGGAAGTCGTATGAGTAAACCTGTTTTGACTCGATAAGCCTCGGAATCACATTTTTCCCGAAGTCGTGGCTCGAGTTGGGATCGGCGGCGTCAGACACCAGCGCCTCGATCAGAAGGTCACGGTTAAAGCAGTAAATACCCATGGAGACGTTCGACTTATCAGGATTGCGAACAGATGGCTTGGGGTTGGCGGGTTTTTCCTCCCAGCCGATGATGCGGTTCTTCTTGTCCACTTCCACAATCCCGAACTGAGAGGCCACTGAGCGGTCAAACTCGATTGTGCCGATGGTGACGTCAGCTCCGGATTGGATGTGCTGCTCGAGCATCAACTGGTAATTCATCTTGTAAACATGGTCGCCGGAGAGGATTAAGATATACTTGCACGGTTCGCTCCCGAGTGAGTAGAGGTTCTGGTAAGCGGCGTCGGCGGTGCCTTGATACCAATGTTCTCCCACACGCCTCATGGGCGGCAGCACCTGTAGGAACTCGTCCAGTTCATCGGAGAAAATACTCCAGGCCTCGCGCAGGTGGCGATTCAGGGAAAGCGCCTTGTATTGGGTAACCACGAAAATCCGCCGCAGGCCGGAATTAATGCAGTTCGACAGGGTAATGTCCACAATCCGGTACATCCCGCCGAAGGGCACGGCGGGCTTGGCACGATCCCGCGTCAGTGGGTACAGGCGCTCGCCTTGTCCGCCCGCTAGAAGGCACACGACCGTGTCGCGATCCATAAGTTGCTACCCCTCTCTGGGAGTGGCACCGATTGCAAATGCCGAGGCATTGGTCGACCGGGCCCCGCTGAATTAACCTAAGAAATAATATTATATCAAATAGTCTGACCTGGAAGAGACGGGAACATTCAACCCTCTAGACGCGTACGTTCAATTAGTACCAATGCCTCAGATTCGAGGAGCAAACATGCTGAAAAGAATGGTAGGAGGCTTCGTGCTGTGGCTGGCCGTATTTTCTCTCCCCGTCTGGGCCGAAGAATGGTCCAAAACCTTCGAGTTGAACGGCAGGGCCGACCTCCGGATCGAAACGAACGACGCCCGCGTGCAGGTGGAGGCGTGGGAGCGGAAAGAAGTCGAGGCACACGTCATTTCGGAGGGCGTCCGGATTGGCGTATGGGGCGGTTCCGACGATCACCGAGTGCGGGTGCGCGATTTCCAGTCCGGAAATCGCGTCGAGTTGGAGGTCCGCATCCCCAACACGAGCTGGATCATCGGCGTCAATACCCGCTCCGTAAGAATTGAGTTGAAAGTTCCGCGCGAAGCGAGCCTGGATGTCCATTCCGGCGATGGTGACTTAACGGTCCGCGGCCTCAAAGGCGAGATTAATCTCTCGACTCAAGACGGTCGGATCGAGGCGGATTCCCTCGATGGTGTGTTGCACGCCAGCAGCGGCGACGGCAACATGCATGTGCAAGGGCGATTCGATTCTCTAAGCCTGAAGACTGGCGACGGCAGGATTTACGTGAAGATCAACGAAGGCTCACAGATGGTCTCCGGCTGGAGCGTGCGGAGCGGCGATGGCGACGTTGAACTGAGCCTCCCCGAGGGCTTCGCGGCGGACCTTGATGTCCACACCGGCGATGGCCGGATCACCTCCGAACTACCCATCACGCTTTCCGGTTCGCTGGACCAATCCTCTTTGCGCGGCAAGTTGAATGGGGGCGGCCCCATTCTCAGCGTCCACACGGGCGACGGGTCAATCCGTTTGAAGCGTCCTTAGCTGCCATGGCCTCGCGCAGGGCCGGCGTATCGGACCGATGTAGCCCTGGCCGCTGCCGATGACCACACAGGTTGTTCCAACGTAGACTCGCCGCTAAGTTTCAGCATCGCCTTCCTGGGTGACGATGTGGAGATCCACGGCCGGGGCGTGGCGCAGGAAGCGGTTGAGCGCCGAAAGGTAGAGATACCTGCGCAAGCCCCGAGTGGCGGAATGTCCAAAGACCACTTGGGTGATTCGTCTTTCCTTTACAAACTCTGCGACGGCATCACTGACGCGATCGCCGTGCAGGTGCTCCACCTTGGCTTCCAGTTCTTCCGCAAAGCGAATATTGGCCGCCAAGCCACGCTGTTTTTCATCGCTGGTCTCCGTGGAGGTCTCGACGTAGACCACGTAAAGTTCGCCGCCTACCGCGCGGGCTAAACGTGCTCCGCGAGCGATGAGGTACTGTGAGTTGGGATGCGGACTAATGGAGACCGCGATGCGCTCCCGCACTCCCCAGTTTCGACTGACTTGCTTGGTGGTGAGGTAAGAGCCAAGCTCACGGTCGACCTCCTCCGCGACTTGACGAAGCGCCAGTTCGCGCAGGGCGATCAAGTTGCCGGGCCTGAAAAAGTTGCCCAGAGCCCTCTCAATGGTTTCGACCGGGTAGATGTCTCCCCGGCGCATCCGGTTTTGCAGCGCCTCGGGAGTCAGGTCGACCATAACCACTTCGCCAGCGCGCTTCAGCACCCAGTCCGGAACAGTTTCCCGAACTGGAATTCCGGTAATGGATTGGACCAGCGGGGCGAGGCTTTCCATGTGCTGAATGTTCATGGTGGAGAGCACATCGATCTTCGCGGCCAGGAGTGCCATGACGTCTTCGTAACGCTTCCGGTGCTTGCTTCCCTCAATGTTGGTGTGGGCCAACTCGTCGACCAGGACGACTCCCGGACGCCGGGCCAGAATCGCGTCCACGTCCATCTCTTCGAACGTCACACCTTTGTAGTCGAGTTGGCGCCGAGGAATCTGTTCGAGAAGAGCCGCCAGTTCTTCGATGGGCTTTCGTCCGTGGGTTTCCACAAATCCGATAACCACATCCTGCCCCCGACGGCGGCGCCTGCCGGCCTCGCTCAGCATAGTGTAGGTCTTACCTACTCCCGGAGCGTAGCCAAGATATACTTTCAACACGCCTTCCTTCTTTTGGGGAGGCGCGGTCTTCTCGAGCCATTGGTCGGGACTCTTACTCATTCAATCATCCGTACTTGACGGCTTTGCCTGGACTCTGGAAGCCTGACTAAATTACAGGCGATATCCGCTATAATACCATCAGTGTTGAATCTTTCCCGATGGCAAATCCCGCGTTACGCGGCCGCCGCCGGAATGGTCGTGGCCATAGTTCTCGTCTTCCGCCGCGTGCCGCCGGTCAACACCACGAGCCTGGCTCTCATCTTCTTGTTGGCGATACTTTATGTATCTGCTTTCTGGGGACTTAGGGTTTCAATTTTCATGTCCCTGCTGGCTACTCTCTCTTTCAATCAATACTTCCTGCCGGCCTTGGGTACTTTAACCATCGGCAACCCTCAGAACTGGGTTGCACTCTGTGCTTTCTTGGTCACCGCAATCACCGCCAGCCGCCTCTCAGAGCAAGCGCGGCGTCGAACCCGAGACGCCAACCGGCGCCGCCAGGAACTTGAACGCCTCTACGCTTTCACGCAACAATTGCTAGTGGCAGGCAGCGTGGTCGAATTGCTGAACGTTATTCCCCGCCACATTGTGGAGTCGTTTGAAGTCCAGGATGCAGCTCTGTACCTCGCCAACCGGGACGCCGTCTACCGTTCGGGAAGCGGTTTTCGCGAGCTGGACGCGGATCAGCTTAAGGCCATCATGGTGCGGGGAGAACCCGTCGTGGACGTGGAGCGGCGAGTTTGCTATGTGCCGGTTCGAATGGGAGTGCGCTCGGTGGGGAGTCTGGGCCTTTCCGGCGTGGTTTTGGGGCGCGAGACGTTGGAAGCTCTCGGAACGGTCATCGCGATCGCGGTCGAGCGGGTCAGCGCCATCGAAGCTTTGGGCAAAGCCGAAGCTGCGCGGCAAGAGGAGCGTCTGCGCTCGGCCCTTCTGGACTCCGTTACGCACGAGCTTCGAACCCCCCTCACAGCGATAAAGGCTTCGGTGACCAGTCTTCTGACTCAGTCCGAGCTGAGTGAGGCCCAGCGGCGGGAGCTCTTCTCCATCATCAACGAAGAGAGCGACCACTTGAATCACCTGATCGAGGAAGCCATTGAGATGGCCCGCCTGGATGCCGGCGAGATCGAGCTCGAGATCGAGCCCCACCCAATTCGCGAGGTGGTGGAGGCGGCCATCGAGGATTCGAAAAACGCTCTCGCAAATCATAGCGTCGACATCCGCTTGCCGGAGGGCTTGCCCCTGGTGCCGATGGATCCCGTGCGCATCCGGGAGGTTCTCACACAACTTCTCGACAACGCGGTGAAGTATTCTCCAGCGGGAAGCCCGATCGTCATCAGCAGCGAAGTTTCCGGCCGGTTTCTCGTCACCAGCGTGGCGGATCGGGGAGCGGGAATTGACGGCTTCGAGCAGGCCCTGGTCTTCGACAAATTCTATCGTGGCAGAGAACACCGTTACCGAGTTCAGGGCACCGGAATGGGGCTCGCCATCTGCAAGGCAATTGTGGAGGCTCACGGCGGGAGCATGGGGGTCACCAGTCAGGTGGGAAGCGGCTCGGTATTCTTTTTCAACTTGCCGCTGTCTCCGGAAAGAGCGAGGGGGCTATGAGTGCGGGAAGGGTTTTAGTCCTCGATGACGAGGCGCAGATTCGCCGCGCGCTGCGCACCAGCCTGGTGGCCAGCGGCTTCGTGGTGCGCGAAGCCCGCCGAGGCGAAGAGGCCCTCGAGATGATCAGGGAAGAAAAGCCGGACCTGCTGATTATTGACATCAACCTGCCGGGCATGAGTGGTTTCGAAGTCTGCCACGAATTACGGGAGTTTTGCGACGCCCCCATCATCATGCTCTCCGTGCGCAACAATGAACGCGACAAGGTGAGGGCGCTCGATTCCGGTGCTGACGATTATGTGGTCAAACCCTTTGGCATCCAGGAGCTCCTGGCGCGCATTCGCGCCAATTTGCGCCGCCACGCGCCCGGTGCCGACGACCTGCCGGCGACCTTCGAGACCCGGGATCTCACCATCGACTTTGCGAAGCGAAAAGTGATCGCGCGCGGGCATCAGGCGCGACTGACGCCCAAGGAATTCGAGCTTCTCCATTACCTCGTGAGCCATTCCAACAAGGCGCTTCCGCACCGCGAACTGCTGCAAGCCGTCTGGGGGCCCGACTACGGAGATCAGGTGGAATACCTGCGCGTCTTTATCAACCAATTACGCAAGAAGATCGAGCCTCAACCTTCCAAGCCCCGCTACCTGTTGACCGAGCCCTGGCTGGGCTACCGCTTTTCAACGCCGGATGAAACGTCGTAGAGAGTCATCTATGCGCCGCCAAGGAAACAACCACCTGGCCGCTTACGCCATGCGAGTTGAAGAATCGCAGGGCCGCCGCTATTCCGAGCCTTCCCATCCCTTCCGCAATGATTATGAGCGGGACCGCGACCGCATCCTTCACTCGCGCGCCTTCCGCCGGCTTGAGAATAAAACCCAGGTTTTCACCCGGCGCTACTCCGACCATTTTCGTACGCGACTGACCCACACACTGGAAGTGGCGCAGATCAGCCGAACGGCAGCGAAGGCGCTGCGGCTGAACACCGATTTGGTAGAGGCCCTGGCGCTGGCCCACGATGTGGGACATCCGCCCTTCGGCCACGCCGGGGAAGCCGAACTTAACCGCCTGATGGGGCGTTACCACGAAAGCTTTGACCATAACCTGCACGCGCTGCGCATTGTCGAGCACTTTGAGCAGAAATACGTGAGGTTTCCCGGGTTGAATCTCACTTTCGAGGTGCGCGAAGGAATCATCAAGCACTCAAGGGATTACGATCCCGCGCATTACCCGGAACTCGCAGCCTACGCCCTGAACGCCCGGCCCCCGCTGGAATCCCAATTGATCGACCTCGCTGATGAGATTGCATACAACTGCGCTGACCTTGATGACGGGTACGAAGCGAAACTCCTGACGCTTCCGCTCATCCGCCGCCACGTGCGTCTGTTTGATGCGCTCTATCGGGATATGGACCGGAAGTACCCTTCAGCGCGCGAGAAATTGAAGTTCAACGAGGCCTTGAAGGGTGTACTGAACGTTCTCGTAACCGACCTCATCGACTCGACGCGCTCGCGCCTTACGAAGGCAGGCATAAGATCGGTGGCGCAGGTGCGAGCGCATCCCAAGCGGCTGGTAGGATTAGGCCCCCGGCGAGCCCGCGACGACAGGGAACTGAAAGAACTCCTAAACGCCTATCTTTACTCCCATCGTCGAGTTGGGTCGGAGCGGCAGGTCATCGTGCGCTGCGTGCGCCGCCTTTTTGGTTACTACCTCGAGCACCCTCGCCGTCTTCCACCCTTCTACGTCGCGCAAAGCCCGCAGGAGCCTTTGCATCGCGTCGTTTGCGACTACATTGCCGGTATGACAGACAACTACCTCCTGCTGCAATACCAAAAACACCTTGGGGCTAGGGGCTAGGGACTGGGGGCTAGGACCACAGCGCACATCTGTCATTCTGAGCGAAGCGAAGAATCTCGCTCTGAATGTCTTCAAGGCAGTGCGAGATTCCTCGTCGCCTGCGGCTCCTCGGAATGACAAAGTATTTGTGTTACATGACACTAGATCGATGTCCCTATTCCCCGGCTTCGACCTGAACAAAATGTTTTAACTGCGGCAGCAAGTGGCGGTGCATGGCGTCGGGTCCATAAAAAAGCGCGTGGATATAGGCCAATAATGCGGGCTGAGAAAACCGTTCCGGTGGCTTGCGGAAATTGAAATAGCAGAGGCGCCCCGCCACGACTTTGTTGGGGTTCTGATACGAACCCAGCGGCCATGTCGTCTGGAAGAAGCGGAAGCCCGCTTTGGCCAGGACTTTCGGCCACCAGCCACCTGAAGAGGCAGTAACTTCGGCGTAAAATCTCCAATTCCAGCCGTGCGGCCCTTTCCTTTCCAAGCGGAGCACTTTTCGAAGAATCCGCAGGCCCAGCCCCCGCCGTCGAAGCGCGGGATCCACGAAGATGTAGCTCCCGAATACCACCTGAAACATGGGGAGGACCAGCGTGCAGGCGCCGCCTACCAGTCGCTTGTCCACATAAGCGGCAAACAGGTGTACGGGATTAACCCTAGCCGGCGAAGGCTGCATGACCCAGCGCAAAATCTGCGCGCTCACCCTTTCATCGGGATTAAAGCTGCGGCTGTAAAGGCGCAAGTAACGGTCGAGTTCGGCTCGATCCGTGTGCTTCAATAACTTGACTTTCAAATTCTGCATGGAAATCTCCCCGCGTTGTACGTTGCGCGATGAAGTGAACGCCGGTCATCCTGCCGCCCAAGATCGCAACGCAAACATTTTACTTCCACATCGGGAGTGTGCAGTGGCTTTCCTTTCCTGCCTGACTGAGTTATCTTGTGTGCCGCGCGGCGCACGGACGGTGGCGAACGCTGCGCCGGAATACATCCTATGACTTGGAGGCGTCACGCCGTGTTTTCAATTCCTGGCTCTTCAGACCGATGGGAACGGAGCAGGCTGCCGGTGCTCTCAATCCTGCTCCTTCTTGGAACGCTGTTCTTGAATCCCCTTCCACTCCGGGCAATCGACTGGTCCACGCTCTTCACTGCCCAGGATGTGCGTGACCACCTGTCTACAGATCAGGGGCGGGCGGATGCCCTCGAGTTCTGCCGGAAGTTGGGAATCACCAAGGTTTATATTGAGGCGTTTCGCGGCGGGTACCAACCCGATGCGGAAACGCTCAAAACCGCGCGGGACTTTTTCCGGCAAGCCGGGCTGCGGGTTTCGGGGTGTGTTACCACCACAGGGATTGGCAAGCCCTCCAACGGTTGGGATGTGGCGGTGTGCTATACGAACCGCAAGAATCAGGAGAAGTTGGCCTCCATCTTTCGGTTTGCCGCCGGGATTTTCGATGAGATTATCATTGATGATTTCTTTTTCACGGATTGCCAGTGTTCCGAGTGCGCGGCCGCGAAAGGCTCCCTGAGCTGGCCGCAATATCGCGAGAAGCTGATGCTCGAGATGGCAAGGGATCGTGTGCTCGGCCCTGCGCGGCAGGTCAATCCCAAGGTGAAGGTCATTCTGAAATACCCGCAGTGGTACGACAACTTTCAGGATCGCGGTTACATTGTCGACAAGGAATCGGAACTCTTTGATCGCATCTGGGTAGGCACCGAGTTGCGCGATCCCAGTTCCGACGAATGGGGTCATAAGCAGCAATACGAGGGATATTTCATCTACCGCTGGTTCCGCGATATCGGCGGAGAAAAGACCGGCGGCGGCTGGTTCGATCCTTTCGGGACGAATGCGGTGACTTACTTGGATCAGGCGCTTATTACGGCCCTTGCCGGCGCTCCGGAGGCGTTCCTCTTCCACTACGGCTCGTTGGCTTCTTCTCAATATAACGAGCAGGTGAAAGCTCTGGGCGCCCATCGCACGGAATACGAAGCGTTGAGTAAGCTGGTCGCAAACTGGACGGGGATTCCAGCCTACAAGCCTGCCTCCAGCGAGCCTGGCGACGAACCGTATCTATTCGACCAGATTGGGATGCTGGCGATCCCCCTTGCTCCCACGGCGCACTTCCCTGAAAAGGCCCGCGCCGCGCTCTTCACTGTGCATTCGCTCAAAGATGCCGACTTCGTTCCACGGCTGACAAGTTTCTTGGAATCCGGCGGGACTGCACTCGTCAGTGAGGGCTTGGCGCACGCTTTGAACGGTGACCCTCGCTTACCCTCGGAGACTCCGACCAACCTTCCCAAGAACAAATACTTGCTCAAAGTCCAGGAAGGGAACGGCAGCTTGGTGATTTTCTCGGATTCGCTGCCCCGGCTCACTTATGTGGATTCAAATAATCGGGTTGCTCAGATTTCGGAGGCGCAGCGGGAAGCGCTGGGGGAGTTGCGCAAGATCGTGGAAGCATTCACGGTGACCTCCCCCGATGCGCCCCCGCGCGTGGCCGTCTTCCCGCTGGGAGCGCGCGCCGCCGTGGCGAATTTCACCGAACTTCCAGTAGCTTGCAGGATAGTTGGTTTGGGTGGAATGGTCAGCAGGCTCCGAAAGGTCTACGCGATCGGTGGAGCGTCCCTAGCGTCTGACGCAAATACGCTGCGCCTCCCGCCTCACGCCGCGATCGTGGTCGAGCAGTAGGCAGGTCGGCAGATCGGCAGATCGGGAGATGGGCACGTAGGCTGGCCCGTGGGTAGTCGAAGCTGGAGTTCAACCGCGCGTGGTCACTTGCCGGCGAGTAACGGTCATCTCCAGCACTTTCGGCGGACACGGGAGATCTCGGCCAGAAGATCGAGCTCTTTCTCATCCCGAAAGCGGCAGTACGGGTCTAGAAGTCAGTCTGTCCATCTGCCGATCTGCCGACCTGCCGATCTGCCGACCTGCCCACCTGCCGATCTGCCGACCTGCCTAACTGCCTTCGTTCCTCCCTCGCCGCAGCGCCTTCTGCTTCTGTCTCTGTTCCGGCGTTAGGATATGTTCGATTTGCTTCCGGGCGGACTTTCGGATCTCAGCCAGCTTTGCCCGCGCTTCCCCTTGGGGCAGCGAATTATTCGCTCGCAAGTCTTTAAGCTGTTGATTCCGCGTCTCAAGGATTGGCCTGATCTTGGCCACTTGATCATCGGTTACGTTCAGAGTCTCCCTCATTCGTTGCAGTTCGTGCTCCACCCGGCCATGGGGCATGCGGGCCGGTTGTTCGGTTGGAGGGGTTGCCTCTTGCCCAGCGAGCCGATGTTGGCCAAGCGCCAGCACGAAAGAGATGGCGATGAATGGGACTATTAGGTTTCGCATTGCTTGACTCCTGGCGCGTTGCTGCCACCGTTGCGCAGCCACAGCGGCCACCATTATAAGCCCAGGAATGCCTTTTGCACCGAGAATCGCGCCTCACCCGGCCCGGGGTTGCCTGGCGAAAGCCACGATGCGGGCCACCGCCCGAGGGGACGGGCGGCATTTGAATGAGGATTCGTTGAGTTCGTCGCCGTCGGCGTACTGCCCACCGCCTGCCGCCTACTGTTGATTATCGCGCCTCGAGCCTTGCCGGAATTGTCCCGTCATAATTCGGGTGGCCAGAAACTGTCCTTGGTTCTCACTTCCCATGGCGAAGATGCGGTCGCCGACTTTGAGATCCTTGAGAGCGATGGGTTGGCCGTCTTTGATGAACTGAGTTTGGTCGTTGACGGTGATGGTTCTTTCTCCCTGGCGGGGATTGTTGACCTTGATTTGATTCTTGTCGACGGAGACGATAGCGCCGAAGACTCGTTCTCCAGCGTTTTGAAAGCGTTGCATCTCTTCCGCGGTGATGCGGCGGACGTTTTCAGCCACAAACTCCTTGTTCGCGTTAGTCTGTCCTCGAACAGAGACCTGGTCTCCAGGCTTTAGATCTTCAAGTTGGACGTCCTTTTGTCCCTCGCGATAGTGGGTGTGGTCGTCCACCATGACGGTTTGGCTGGAGCCATCCGTCTTCTTAATCTCGAAGCGGTCTACGCCTACGGAAGTGATTGTTCCTGAAACCGGTCGTCCGGCGAATTGGCGCGGCGGGTTTTGCGGCGGCGTCTTCGCTTCATCCTGCTGTTGTGGAAACGCAACACTTGTTATAGTAAGAAGGACAAGCCCAAGGGCCAAAGCGAACTGTTTGCGCATAAACCCCTCCTTAACTTTTTGACGTGTGGAACTTCTGTGCGGTTACGGCGCAATCATAATAGGCGGGCGGATTCCCGGAGTTCTGGCGCCGAGGCAATGTAACCGTGCCCACTACAAACACGTAATGATTGTGAGAGGGGCGGCGCGGGGCACGACTTTAAGCTATAAATTGCAGGCGAGCAGGTCCCTACACGAAAGAAGAAGGTCAGGGCCGGTTATGGATTTCTCAAGAATAGGAAGCCTCCTGATGGAGCGACGGCGGAAGAGTCTTTCGTTGGCGACGCTCTTGGTGCTGTTTGTGGGACTCTCCCCTATGAGACTGGGCGCCCAAACCAGCAACGCCGGGGCCCTTACAGGGCACGTTCACGGGCCCTCAGGAGTTTCCGTCCCCGGCGCCACCGTGGTGCTGACCAATCCCCAGACAGGCGAGAGAAAGGAGACTTGGACGGATGACGCCGGGAATTACGCGTTCAACGGACTCACGCCGGGCAATTACAAGTTGGAAGTCTCGTTGGTCGGATTCCACAACGATGTGCGGGAACCGATTCCTGTAAGCGAAGGTAAGTCACTTAAGGTTAACGTTGCCTTGACAATAAATACGCCGGTGTTGGCGAACGCTTCCGGCAATCGCCCTTCGGGCCCGCGGTTGCCGCAAAACCTCCAGAATCTGCCGGGACAAATTCAGGGAGCACTCGGAGCGCAAGGGTTGGATCAGTCGCTGATGGCTGGAATGAATGGCAATGAAAGCGGAGTGCGATTCTCCGGGGAGCAAGCAGCGGGGAGCGGCGGGCAATCCGAGGCTCCCGCGGAAACCGAGACCTCAGCAAGCGCTTCGGAGTCGGTGTTGCTGACAGGTGGCGAGGGCATTTCCGCCTCCACGCCGGGAGGTGGCCAGGGACGTGGACAACGGTTCCAGCAAATGCGCGACCTCTTCATGATGCAAGGGCAGGGCGCCCCAGGTTTTGGTGGTGGCGGTCCAGGTGGTGGCGGGCCGGGCGGTGGGCCGGGAGGTGGCGGTCCTGGGGGCGGCGGAGGATTCGGCGGCGGAGGATTCGGCGGAGGTGGATTTGGCGGTGGGGGTTTCGGCGGCGGAGGCTTTGGGGGTGGGGGAGGGAACTGGGCGGGAGGCCGCGCCAGGGTGAATCGGCTGCGCGGTAACATCATGGAGAGCTACACCAACTCGGTGTTTGATGCTCACCCCTACCCCTTGAACGTGGCAGAATCCCCCCAGATCCCTTCATACTCCGAGCAGTTCGTTGGATCGATCGGCGGTCCCCTTGTGATTCCGAAGATCTACAACGGCGGGAACAAGACGAGTTTCTTTGTGAACTATAACCTGACGCGGGGCAAGAGTCCGTTCGACAGCTTTGCCACCGTGCCCACTCTTCTTGAGCGAGCTGGTGATTTTTCGCAGGCCGTGGTCACCACGGGATCTGCGGCGGGAACTGTCCCAATCATTTACAATTCTTTGTCCTCGTGCCCCCAGGTGGCACGCGGCGCCCCGTTCCCAAATAACGCGATTCCAGCGGCCTGTCTGGAGAAAGCCGCTTTGGGCCTGTTGAGCTACATTCCTTTGCCCAACGTGCTGGGGGCTACGATTCAGAACTTCCATCTTCAGGAGTCCCTGCCCACGGCCAACGACCGGGTCATGGGCCGCATCGGCGAGCAACTGTCAGCGAAAGACAGCCTCAACGTCATGTACTTCTTCAACTCCGCACGGAGCAACTCGGTCTCCAACTTCCCCGACCTTACCTCGAGTACTTCCGTGCGCAGCCAAAACCTGAACCTGAGCGAGACCCACACCCTCGGCTCTCGGACCCTTAATATCCTGACCGCGAATTTCAACCGGCAAAGAACTTCCACGCTTAACAAATATGCCTATCAGGAAGACATCGCCGGCGACCTTGGAGTTCAGGGAATCTCCACCAGTCCTATCGACTGGGGCCTGCCCATGACGCAGTTCACCAACTTCACGGGCTTGAATGATGTCATCCCCGCCCTTACGCGCAATCAGACCTTGCGGGCTATGGACGTTTTTCTCCGCAACGTCGGAAAACACAACGTTCGGCTGGGGGGCGAGGTGCGCCGGGTCCAACAGAACCTCTTGACAGACCCCAACGCGCGCGGCACGTTCGCATTCAGCGGTTATACCACCAGCGAGTTCGGTACGAACGGTCTTCCGGTTGCCGACACGGGATTCGACTTTGCGGATTTTCTGCTGGGGCTTCCGCAAACCACTTCAGTTCGCTTCGGTGACGCCAGTAATTACTTCCGCTCCTGGGTGTACGACGGTTTCATTCAGGACGACTGGAGGGTTACCGCTCACCTGACGATCCTCTACGGCCTGCGCTACGAATTCTTCCAGCCCTTCACCGAGAAGTATGGCCGCCTTTCCGATTTGACCTTCGCTCCGGGCTTTGCCTCGCCGGGGGTCGTCACCGGCCAAAACCCTGGGAATCTGCCAACCTCATTACTGCGAAGTGACGATCACAACTTGGCCCCTCGCATCGGTCTGGCCTACCGTCCCTGGTCGAAACACTCCCTGGTGCTGCGTAGCGGTTACGGCATCTTCTACGCCGGCAGCATCTATTCCTCAATCTATACCAACATGGCCAGCCAGCCGCCTTTTGCCACCGCTTCCACCCTGGTCACGACTCCAAAACAACCGCTGACCCTGGAACACGGCTTTCCAGCATTGGGGCCTAACATATTGAGCAACTCGTACGCCCTGGATCCCAACTTCCGCACTCCTTATGCCCAAACCTGGAACTTTTCGCTCGAAGATGAAATCGTTCGCAACGTCATCCTTTCCGTCGGGTACATTGGCACAAAAGGGTCCAAGTTGGAGCTGCTCCTTGCCCCGGACACTCTGCCTCCTGGAGCGCCCATCACCACCGGTTCCCAGACCGCACTTAAGAATACCCTGGCATTCACCTACGAGACCGACGGTGCGGACTCCATTTATAACGGATTGACAGTGGGGCTGCGGCGCCAGTTCCACGGCGGATTCTCCATGAGCGGCAACTACGTTTTTTCGAAGTCGATCGACGACGCGGCGAGCGTGGGCGGCGCGGGCAACATCGTCGCCCAGAATTACCTCGACCTGAAGGCGGAGCGCGGCCTTTCCACTTTCGACGTGCGCAATAAGCTGCTCATCAACCACACCTACCAACTTCCCTTTGGAGAGCAGCGCCGCTGGCTCAATAAAGCGGGGACGGCGCGCCGATTCTTAGGCGATTGGCAGTTGAGCGGTGTGACCACGATTCAATCCGGCACTCCGTACACCGCCCAGATCCTGGGCAACCTCAGCAACCGGGCGGGCACGGCGGCCATCTCCAACTTGCGCGCGGATGCTACGGGTCTACCCGTCGTGCTCCCACGCGCGCAACGCACGGCGCTGGATTTCTTCGACACCGCCGCATTCTCACCGCCGGCCCCCGGGGATTACGGCGAGGCCGGACGCGACACGATTCCCGGTCCCGGCTTCGTGAATTTCAATATGTCGCTGGACAAGCAGGTCGTGTTCTCGCGCGAGCACGGCATTCAAGGTGATTTCCGCGTCACCGCGGACAATATCTTTAATACCCCCAAGTTCACGGAACTGGCCACCACCGTCAACGGCGAGGGCTTCGGCCGTGTGACCAGTGTGGGAGCGATGCGCAGCGTGATCTTTTCGCTGCGACTGAGGTTTTGAGGGCAGTTGACAGTCGAAAGTCGAAGGTCGAAAGTGCGCAGCTTCTCACTCGATGGGGGCAACGGGGAGTTGAGGATAGAGACAAAAGGCGCGATTCGGTTTTGCCATCTCGACTTTCGACTTTTGACTCTCGACTGAAGGAAACAATGATGCATCGAAGGCTACAACATCTGGGAGGCCGGCTCGCAATCACAGGGCTGGTGTTCGGGTTGTCCGTGGCTCCTTTGGCGCTCGAAGGGCAGAATACAGACGCCGGCGCGCCACAGGCCGGCACGACTCGCCAGGGCTTTGTTTTGCAAAGCCAAACTAATGTGGTGCTGGTGGATGTCCGGGTAACCGCTAAAGGGAAACCCGTGAACGATCTGACGGCGAAAGACCTCCGGGTTTTTGAAGACGGTGCGCCGCAGACCATCACCTCCTTCAGCCTCGAAAACATCGAAAAGCTGGCGCAGGCGAGCACGGCCAATGGCCCGCCGCCAACCATCAACCTTGACAAGCTTCCACCTCAAGTTTCCCCGGCGCAGGTTTTGCAGGATCACCGGCTGAACCTGCTGTTCTTCGACGTGTCCTCGATGCAGCCCGACGACCTCATGCGCGCCTTGAAGGCAGCTACCGCCTTCGTAAAGGAACGGCTAACGCCGGCAGACCTGGTGGCGGTCGTCACCTACACCTCGAGCCTGCGGGTGGTCCAGAACTTCACCAATGACCGGGATGCTCTTACCAAGTCACTGCACGGCATTTTGGTGGGAGAGGAATCGTCCAACCTGGCCTCCAACGGAAGCGTGGGCGCGGCCGGCGCCACCGACGCATCGGGCCAGGAAGTGGTGACGCAGGACACTTCCGACGCCTTCACCCCTGACGAGACGGAGTTCAATATCTTCAATACCGACGAAAAGCTTGCCGCCATCGAATCTCTGGCGCAGATGCTGCGCGCGGTTCCGGGGCGGAAGTTGGTCATCCACTTTTCCAGCGGCATTACGGGAACCGGAACTGAAAACCAGGCGCAGTTGATGGCCACGGTCGCGGCCGCCAACCAGTCGAACGTTTCGCTTTACACCATGGACACGCGCGGCTTGATGGCCTTGCCTCCCGGCGGCGACGCAACCGCTGCCAGTCCTTCCGGCTCGGCTGTCTATCGAGACGTGGCGGCCTCTTCCCAGATATCCTCCATGCATAGCAGCCGCGAGACGCTGGCTTCGCTGGCGCAAGATACAGGCGGCAGGACCTTCTACGACACTAACGACTTTGGCGAGGCTTTCCAGGAGATCCAGTCTGACAATTCCACTTACTATCTGCTGGGCTATACTCCGACCAACACTCGCTCCGACGGCCGCTTCCGGAAAATTCGCGTCGAGGCTACTCGTCCTGGGATGAAAGTCGAAGCCCGGCCGGGCTACTATGCTCCCAAGAACTTCCGCCAGTTTACTCGCGAAGACAAAGAAACGCAGCTTCAGCAAGCGATTAACCTTGATGAACCCTTTCTTGATTTGCCGTTCGTGGTGGACGCCTCGTACTTCCTTCACCCCGACAACACTTATTATGTTGTTCTGGCAGCCAAGATTCCCGGCTCCGCCGTGCAATTGCTGAAGAAATCGAATAGTCACGAAACGGAATTCGATTTCATCTGGAGGGCAACCGACGCGTCCGGAAAGCCGGCTGGAGTGCTGCGTGATACGCTGCCGGTAAAGGTGAGCGGGGAATCGTACGACCTGCTGCTGGCCGGAAATTTCCTCTATGAAGGAAGCTTGGTCTTGCCCCCGGGAAAGTATCAATTGAAGGTCCTGGTCAGGGAAAACCAGAGCGGCAAGATGGGGACTTTTGAGGAGTCGCTCGATTTGCCCCCTGTCTCCAAGGCCGGCCTCACCCTCAGTTCAGTGGTGCTCTCGAACGAAGTGAAAGGCAATGAGGCGAAGAAAGGCAAGTCCAGGGGCGCGAGCGACGATCCTCTGAAGCTGGAGGATAAGACCGTGCTGCCCAGCGTGACCAACGTTTTCCGAACCAATCAGCATCTCTTCGTGCTCCTTCAGTCCTATTCTGGAAAATCAAGCTCGAAAGCAAATGCAGCGGAAGGCGCAAGTCCCGCGGCAATTCCGCCTTCCGTGGCGCTGGCGTTTTTCCGCCAAGGAGCGAAGGTGGCGGATGCCGGTCCCTTTGCCGGAACAGTGGGGAAGTCATCCGACGGCAAAGCCAGCTATCTTGTGCAAATTCCACTCGAGAAGTTCCATCCAGGCCGCTACACCCTGCAGGTTAACGTGCTCGATCCGGCGCACGACTGCGTCGCATTTGCGAGAGTGCCCATGGCAGTTGTTGCGCCACCGCCACGCCCTGCTGCCGGCGGAACTGGCCGGTGACACGTCACAGGTGAACGAGCCGCCCTCTTGTTACAGGCCAGACGACTGCACTAGGAAAGTCTCTGCCGCCAGCCGAATTAAATCATGACAATTTAGTGTGATTTTCTCTTGACACGCTTCCTGCTTTTCCCGTAGCATGCTTAAGACAATTGAATATTTGATTCAGTAACCCTGAATCTCATCTAGAGTGGCCGAGGGACGGGCCCGATGACGCCAC